>Ga0209955_1000076_pt1 | contig 40716 bp, 46 predicted proteins | sample SalPonA_A_H2O_MG_FD_185716 | JGI IMG/M metagenome (GOLD analysis project Ga0209955, IMG submission 185716) | Water microbial communities from South San Francisco under conditions of wetland restoration - Salt Pond MetaG R2A_A_H2O_MG (SPAdes)... | ecosystem: Environmental > Aquatic > Non-marine... | reverse complement strand
TGACAACCCTAAAGCTGTTAAGATGTTGAAAGAGTTGACTGCTGCCATGTACGGTGCTGACTACTACGATAACAGTGACGCTATGACTGACTACTTCGACACTAGCCACTACATTAACATTAATGTTGTCCCAGCTTAAGGTACCACAATGATTGATTATGATAAAGTAGCACCGTTAGCCCAGTTTATGGTTGAGATGATCGCCAAGTATCCCGAGAATCGTGAGGCTGACGGTGTCCGCTGGGACTATGTCCATGATGATGTAATGATGGACTACCCTGGGGAGTTTGACGATGAATTGTTTGAAGCGGCTGTGAATCTAATACTCGAAGCCGCTCATAATCCAACCCTTCACTAAGAGGTATATACTATGTTTCCTAAACGCCTTGAAAAATTTCGTGACTACGTTTATGAATTCTACGGTCCGCACGGAGTCTATGATTTAGGATGCACGACCCGAGATATTGAATCGGCTATCTTTGAATACGCTTCAATGATTTTTGACCGTGACTGTAATTACAGTTGGGGTGGTGGAGACTCCATCGACCGTGAACGAGTCCGCACTATTCTAGAGCAACGTGGATTCGGTGAAAAAATAATTTAAAAAAGTGTTGACATTCGCCTCGAACCTGTTATTATTACTATGTAACGTTGATTGAGAGAGAATATATTATGAGAGTTTCAGTTATCCATCGTGTTTTTGAGCCATCTAGTCGTCTTGTCGCTTTTGTTGATGTTCCAGATAATCTGAGTGTTGATGAAGCCCTTGAGTTTGCCTACGAGAAAACAAATAACATTAACGGTTCTTGGAGCCTCGGTCCAGAAATCGAGTATGCATACAAGATGCACAAGAACCCAGACTACTGTGAAGCTGTTACCGTGATGGTTGACCTGCCAGTAGACAAGAGTACTGGCTATAAGAAAGGGCTTCGAAGCACCTGCATGGGTGATCGAATCATTGTCGGCAATACTTGTTTTCGAGTTATGCCTTTCGGTTTTGAAAAAGAGGAGGCTTAATCATGACAGATTATTACTTTGAGTACACCAATTCTACTGCCCGTCTTGCTTCCGCAAAATACGTTATTGAAAACATGTTGCGGGCTTTAAAGACCGAAGATAAGATTGATGTTGAAGTTGCCAAGCGGTTGGCTTTAGGCGAAATCGCTGAGATTGAAAAAGTTCTTGGAGAATAGATTATGAAATTCCTCAAAGAGACAACCGACTGGTCCAAATCTGGTAATCCGAATATGCCTAACCATACGTATGCCTTCGAAGGCGAATCGTGTGTGGGCTATATAAGAGAGGGCACTACGGAACTCGTGATGTTCAAAGTGCCATCAAAAGGCTTTAGCAAACGCTATCGCAAATTCAAAGAGGTGACATTATGAGCAAAATGGGACAAACTATTTCCGATATCGAAAGTCGATACTTCAATGGTCAAAACGTGGACGAGATTGCCATGGCTACCAGGTCGTCAAAATCTTTTGTCGAGGGTATTGTTGAAGGTGTTGAGCGTGATACTCAAGACGATTACCCTGGGGACTACTACGAACAGGATCAGTAGGAAATAGTTATGAACATCTTTGTATTGGCCAACTCTCCGGCAGAGTCGGCAAGGTTGCAGTGTGACAAACACGTAGTAAAAATGATTGTAGAATCCGGACAGATGCTATCTACAGCCCACCGAATGCTTGATGGCACGGTAGAGCGTAGACCTTCAAAGTCTGGCAAACGAATGGTAAACTACTACACACATCCAAACGATAAGTTGGAAATGCTCCTGTACAAAGCTGTTCACCACCATCATCCGTGTACGGTGTGGACGATGGAATCAAAAGCCAACTATGATTGGCACTACAATCACTTTTTAGCCCTATGTGATGAATACCGTTACAGATATGGCAAAGTGCATGAAACTGATAGTAAGCTACGGTACGTGCTTATGGACGCACCTAGTAACATACCCGACATAGAGCAGACACCATTCAAACTTGCAATGCAGTCAAATCCTGAGTGTATGTTTGAAGATGCTGTTAAGTCGTACCGAGCTTTCTATCAGACCAAACAGAGCAGATTCAAGATGGTATGGACTCGCCGTGAAGTCCCAAACTGGTTCCAAATCGCATAGGAGATATATTATGAAGCAGTACATTGTAGAACCAAAGTATAAGAAGTCATTCATTCAGTTGGAGACGTTCATCAAAAAAGAAGAAGATGGTACCACGCATTATCTAGAGTACCGTGATTGCTTCCGATGGGGTGGTGGGGCTCTTGCAGTTCCAGAAACTCGTGACGAGATTGAAGACTTTAAGAAGCATATCGGCTATGAAGGCGCTTCTGACGAGGACGTGATGGAAGACTATGGCGCAGAGACTTGGGAAGATATTGCTTTGCCTGACGAAGGCGATGAAATTATGCTATTCGAAGACTTTGGCTGGAACGCTGAAATGATTGAGTGCTGGGACGGTGGCTGTTATACTGAATGGTCTATGAATAGTTATGGTCCATCCGCATACACAGATGAAGAGTGTGAGGAGCAAGCCGAAGCCCTATCCGAAGTGTACTATGATGAATACGAAGAAGGTCTAGAAGCCCTGGGGTGGGAACAGAACTACGGAGACTACATCATCGGAGAGGTACAAGTTCGACCAGTGAAAGAAGGTCAGAGCATCTATGAAGCTTATGATGAAAAAGATTAAAATAATTGAAAAAAGTGGTTGACAATGAACCTCTTTCTGGAGTACACTACTAAAGTAATTCAGAGAGAGGTTCAATATGTTTGAAGCCAAATCAGTTCTAGCCCGTCTTCTCGCTAACGAGAATATTTCAGTTGTTCGTGGTAACTTCTCCACGGCGTCTTTTGATACAGTAAATCGTGTGATGCGTCTTCCTACTTGGAAAGACCTGAGTAAAGATGCTTACGATTTGCTAGTCGGCCACGAAGTTGGTCACGCATTGTTCACCCCCGGTGAAGCCCACAAGCTTCGTGTCGAGGGTATCCCATTCCCATACATCAACATCATTGAAGATATCCGTATCGAGAAAATGATCCTTCGCAAGTACCCAGGTCTTGTGTCGAACTTCAAGCGTGGGTACAACTACCTTACGTTCGACCGTGATCTGTTCGGTGTCAAGAATGCTGACCTCTCTACCCTGAAGTTCATGGATCGCTTGAACATTCAGTCTAAGGTACGTGACCTGATCAATATCGAATTCTCTGAAGAAGAAAAATACTACTTCGACTTGGCTATGCGGGTCGAGACGTTTGACGATGTTATCAATGCTTGCCGTGAGATTCTAGCTTGGCAGAAAGCGAAGAATGAAGAGCCTGAAGCTAACACTGATTCAGAAATGGCTGAAATGGAACAGGGCGATGATGGTGAGTCTTCACCAATCCCTATGCCTTCTCAGGAGTCTGGTGATGAAGATACTAGCGAAGAAGGTGAGCCTGAGCAGTCTGACTCTGAAGAAGGTGAACAGTCTAAAGCGCCTGCCTCTGCTCCTGCCGAGTCTAATGACACTGAAGAAGAAGCTGGTAGCGACTCTCAGGAACAGAAAGCCAGCGATCCAGATATGCCTGAAGAAGAGGACATGTCTGAATATGAAGAGGGTTTCACCGAGACTAACTTCGAAAACAACGAAGGCGACCTGGTGGCTGATATCGAAGATTGCATGTACGTTCGAGGCATGGACCGTGAAATGTACAACCTTCTGAAAGTTGATGTGAAAGAAGTTATGGAGAAGCGTGTAACGCACTGGGAGAGACTGAAAAGTTATCTGCCAGGTCATCTACTGGACAATTTAGAGTTCCCTGAAGACGATTGGAACCAGTTCATGGCTGAGACTAAGCCCATCGTTAACATGATGGTTAAAGACTTCGAAATGCGCAAAGCCGCTTACCGTTCAGCACGTGCTCGGACTTCTGATCGTGGTTCTCTAGATGTTAACAAGCTTCACCGCTACAAGTATGATGACCAGTTGTTCCAGCAAGCCACCATGTTGGGTGACGCTAAGAACCACGGAATGATTATGGTCGTGGATCACTCTGGCTCTATGGGTAATGTAATGACTCGTGTTGCCAAGCAGTTGATCACCTTGACCATGTTCTGTAAGCGAGTACAGATTCCGTTCCAAGTATTTGGATTCACTACTCCTCGAAGCGACCGTGGTGATTACAAAAACACTTTGATCCGCAACAAGCAAAACAGTGGAACGAGTTCTCTAGAGGTGTCTAGTCTTCACCTATTCGAGTTGCTAAACTCTACCATGAAGCGTGGTGAGTACGACCGTGCTACTCGTGATCTGTTTAGGTCTAACCAAGGTAGTGCTTTGTCCATGAAGCCAGGTGTTGAAGACTTCGGTGGTACGCCACTTAACGAATTGCTTCTGGCTACTCCGATGATCATCGAAGACTTCCGTGCTAAACACAACGTGGAGAAATTGTCTGTGATCAACCTTACGGACGGTGACGGTCAAACGTTCCGTATCAATGCTGGTGACGATACTGATGGTCGATACAGCATTCCTAAGACTCTCGAAATTGAAGTTGGTAAAAAGACTGTGACTATCCCATTTGGTCGTGACGGGTACTACTCATACGGTTCTAAAAACCGTCGTCAAGTGACTACTGAATTGATCAAGTGGATCGGTAAAGAATATAATGTCACTATGCTAAACTTCTTTGTTGCTAATAGTGCCCGTGATTTGAAACATGAATTCATCCAGAGCAACCAATCACGCAACACTTGGAAGGACGTTAATGTGATGGCACGTCAAGCCAAAAATGAGGGTGTCTACACCATCGACAACGACTACGGCTATTCTCGCCGCTTCTTCATCCCAGGCACTGGACTGGACACAAAGGTCGAAGAGTTAGAGGTTGAATCAGATGCGTCCGTTGCGAAGATTGCCAAAGCGTTCAACAAAGCAAACGGCTCTAAGAAAAAGTCTAGGGTACTGACCCAGAAGTTTGCTGAAATCGTAGCATAATCCCCCAGGCGCCTAGAGCGCCTTTTTTTTAATCTTTTTTTAAAAAAAGTGAAAATAAAGGTTGACTCTGTGGCTGGTTATGATATCATTACTATGTTGATTGAGAAAAGAGAGATGATTATGAATTACGAAGTTAACATGCCAATGATCGCCAACTACGGTGCCTACCACGCTGATGTGAAAGGTCGCATTATCGAAGTGCTTGAAGATCACGTTTTGATTCTGTGGGACGGCAAAGAAGTTGCTGAGCCTGTTCGCTTCGAGCGTATTCGAAATGACTTTGCGGCTCCGAAAAGAAGCCCGATCGGAATCTTTGTTAACTGTTACGAGGTAGCTTAATTATGATTAGATTCAATGTAACTATTACTGAAGCGGGTATGGGTGATGTTACTTATACCGGAATCACTATGAAAGACGGCGAGAGCAAAGGCGCTATGATGGGTCGAGTTATTGATGACCACCGTTTCATCTTCGCTGTTCCAGCCGATGTTGAAATCACTGCTACTGCCCGAATTGAACGATAAGAGGTACTGATTATGTCTAAGCGTAAAACTATTAATGTTGAAGCGATGCTTGAAAAATTCAATCGTATTCTTGGTTGTGCTGATGTTCCTCAAGAACACAAAGCGGGCATCTGTACTGCGGCTGAAATGCTTCTGATGGATGCAAATCGTTATTCTGGCTTTAGTTTCCTAAACACCACTTACAATGTCCGCACCGAGCGATATGATGTTGATCCTGATTGTGAATATAATCGAATTTATTTTGCAAAAAAAGCTTGACTCTTTGGACCATTGTGATATCATGGATATGTTGATTGAGAAGAGAGAGAGAAATTTATGCTTAAAGATTGTAATCGTGTTCTTGAGATTTTCGGTGGATTTGTCTACCGTGCGTACGGCTTTCCTAACAGCGAGATCCGTAAAGAGTTTGCCCTGATTGCTGAATGCGGCAACTTAGAGAACTACATCCGTGCTGACCGTAAAGGTCGTAAGCTTGCCCTGAATCGTAAGCTTCGCCGTGACCTCTACAGCCTCTTCGAGAATGCTAACAACCATGCCTGCTTTGAGCGTGAAATGTTAGAAAATATTTAAAATAATAGTTGACTTCTTCGGAATTGTCTGATACTATTATTAAGTTGACTGAGAAAAGAGAGAATATATTATGACTAATGTGACCTTGACCGCTGTTGAATCTGCCATGATTTCTGACTTCGTGAATGCGAATGATGTTAATACCGCAGTCCGTAAACGTGCGTTTGTAGACTTTGTTGTTTCTAAAGGCTACAACGAGAAAGAGGCGCACGACCTACTAAATAATAAAGTGCCACGTGTTGGTCGAGGAGTTTATGATATGTCTTTCGGTTCTGCGAATGTTGTTGCTATGCCTGCTCCTGCTCCAGCTAAACCCAAGAAGCCAGTGGAGGAAAAGCCTGTGGCAAAAGCCGTTCGTGCTGTCCAGTCAGTAACGTCTGATGAAATATACGTACCAGCAAAAGATGCTACCTTCGTCAAGTGGGGCTACTTCACTGACGTTAAAAAGATCATCGATTCTAAGATGTTCTTCCCAATGTATATCGCAGGTCTCTCCGGTAACGGTAAGACTATGATGATTGAACAAGCCTGTGCGAATTCTAAGCGTGAATATGTTCGTGTCCAGATCACTCCTGAGACTGATGAGGATGATTTGATTGGTGGCTTCCGATTGATTGAAGGTGAGACTGTCTATCAGAAAGGTCCAGTGATCAAAGCCATGGAAGCTGGTGCGATCCTTCTGATTGATGAAATCGACCGTGGCTCTAACAAGTTGATGTGTCTTCAGGGCATTCTAGAGGGCAAGCCTTACCTGATCAAGAAAACAGGTGAAGTGGTCAATCCTGCCCCAGGGTTCAACGTGATTGCTACTGCTAACACCAAGGGTCAGGGTGATGAACAGGGACGCTTCATTGCGGCTACTATCATCGATGAAGCCTTCCTTGAGCGTTTCACTATCACTCTTGAACAGCCTTACCCAACTGCGGCTGTCGAGAAAAAGATTGTTCTAAACCACATGACCAAGTTTGGTGACATGGATGAGGACTTCGCTGAGAACCTAATCAAATGGGGTCAGGCAATCCGTAAGACTTACCTTGACGGTGGTGTTGATGATATCGTTTCTACCCGCCGAATCTGTCACATTGTCCAGACTTACTCAATTTTCAATGACCGTAAGAAAGCCATCGAATTGTGTGTGAATCGCTTTGATGAAGATACTCGCTCCGCTTTCCTCGACCTTTATGAGAAAATCGATGCTGGTATGGATGATGCTAACACGGCTGTTGAAGGTGTCTACTCTTACGGTGCTGAAAACGATTCATATGATCCACCGTTCTAAGCACTGACTAAATATGATAGAGGCGCACCTGATGCGCCTTATTTTTAGAGGATAATTATGAAATACTTACATTTGGCTTATCTAGCCTATGCCGTAATATATGAAGATATACAAGCATTGTGGATATTGTCTTTTTGGATGATCATCCTATCGACTGCATTTTATGTTATGTCTTATAAGCTGGTCTCTGGTTTTGCTAGATCAAGACTTAGCACTGAACCTGATGTGGAAGGACCTTTACATCTAGCAATATACATGACCACAACTATAGCAATGTTCTATAGCGGGATCCAACCCATGATGATTGTAGCAACATACACGGTACCATTCATATTAATTAGCATTATGATAGAGGTGACTATCATTCTGGCTAAAACAGGTCGTATATTGTTACAATATGACGATGATTAAAACTAATAATAATTCTTAAGGTGCCTATCGGCACCTTTTTTTATAAATACCAAGTAAGCGCAATTATGACACTAGTGTATATGGGAAGCGAAAATGAAGTTGGTAAATCTTATAGCCATGGCTACTATTCTTTGGGCATCTGTAGCGACTGCCCAAGACGATGTAATTCGTACTGAATCAAAGAATGATAGTACCGTGACTACAAACGGCAATATGACTACAACGATAAATCAGCCACCGCCATCTGCGATATCTCCGCAGTTTAGTTCTGGCATGAATTCTGATTTATGTACGATTGGTGTTGCTGGCGCTGTGCAAACTCAAATTCTAGGCATCTCTGCTGGTACAACGTTTACTGAAGAGAACTGTATCAGACTGAAGAATGCCAAAGTATTGTATGATATGGGCATGAAAGTAGCCGCTGTATCCGTGATGTGTCAAGACCAGAAAGTCTTTGATGCTATGATGCATGCCGGGACACCTTGTCCATATAACGGACAGATTGGCGAAGCAGCCAGATTGGGATGGGAATCTCACGTAGAACAGACACGAGACGAATTGGCAAGATCGGATAAACCAGATGTTAAAGAGAGTGCTATTAATATTGGCGGTATCCTCATGGGGCTCCTACTCATATTCTGATGAGCTTGATCCATACAGAGGATACACCAGTAATGCCGCTATAGGTGGTTTAACTTGGGATATGGGCAGTGTATTGCCAGAGCCACCAGGATTAGATATTAATAGCGTTATCTATAGATACACTGTAGAAAAAGAGACTCAAGACCATCTAACGGTCCATGTACAAAATCAATATGCTTTAGGCGATGGGTACATATTTCGAGAGACAGACGATTGGTTGCCCGGTTCAACATCAGGCACAGAGATTAGAAAAGTTGTAGGTGTAGGATCGATACATCGAAGCTTATGGGGCGACGGTTCTATAGAGACTGAAGGCGATGGAAGCGTTTATAACGCTAGTGTAGTTTATGCATACACTGTCGATCCTTGCTACGACCCACAATTTAATCCAAGTTGTCCGGGATATAAGCCTCCCTTACATCTTGTACCTGAATTTGAGTATGAATTATATGATGCAACTCAAGACGCTAGAAACGATCAATACAGTGAAGGCGTCTATGACGATGATGAGGAAAACGAAGAGACTGAAGAAGAAAGGGCTGAACGTGAAGCCGAAGAGAAAAAGGACAGAGAAGAGCGTTTAGAAAAGGCTCTGGCTGCAGCCAACACTTCCGCAATGTTCGCCCAAGCACTCGCTCTAGCTAATGCAAATAGTTCAACAGGTGCTAATATAAACAGTTACTACAATAAGTCTCTTCCGAGCAAAACTTATAATGATACAGTAGTTTTAAGCGATAGTCAACTACCTGAGAATAATAAAGGACTTCGCAATGGGTTAGCCCAACAACTTCTCCACCGTCAAATGGTGGAAATGCAATACAATAACTAGGAGAACAAAAAATGTTCAAAAAGATAGCAATCATGACAGCATTAGGAACAGCACTTGCCGCATCTGCACAAGCCGCTGAGGTGCCTATTAACGGTGTGGTACAGTCACGTTGCATCATTCAAACAGACATGCCAGGCGTATATGGTAACCCCAACGCATACACTCTATCTACTGCTCCAGTAGACGGTGGTGAGCATCCTGTAGTGAGATTTGACGTATCCCTAGCTGATGCGTACTACGCAACAATTACTGCACCATCTGAGTTTTCGTCTAGCCCAACTCTGCCTGATATCGTATACTTCGGTGGCGAGACTACTGTTAAAGCAGTATCGGATGTCACGGCAATGAGCCAATATGAAACAAACAAAACTGAATATGGGTTGACGGATAAGTACGATCTTACCGCCACTGGTAGCACTTGGTTTGAAACAACATCAACTGCAACTATGGGTGGGAATAAAGCATTTCCGGGTGGCAATTATACTGCGTTGGTAATAGCCGAGTGTATAGCTAAGTAAGGATCTTTAATATGTTTAGGTATGTGTTTGCTGTACTGATGTTTATATCGACAACAGTATCAGCGCATGAAATGACTCCTACTTACCCTAAGCTTGAAGTATCTCATGTAGATGGACTACTAGTCACTACTATGCAGTTATTCAACAAGCGACAGGAAGTAGAATACTACGAAGTAGCAGTATTTGATGAGAACTTTAGCCCTGTGCCGTTCGTATCATCGTACTCAGTACTGAAGGTTGATTACCTTCAAAGAGTTACGTTTGATATCTACATACGGCATATGGATAAGAAAAGAGCGAAGTACATTTGCTCTCGCTCTAAACTAAGAAAAGATACTACTGTGAGGACAGCGGTTTCATCAAGAATATGCTCTAAAATAAAGTGAGATTATAATGAAAAAACGGTTAGTTATTTGGTACACAATGGTCACGTTTACCGTGACATTGATTGTACTATATGGAGAAACCGCACTCGCAGAAAGTAGTTCACTAAACTTACAACTACCATCTGCGCCAAGTGCATATGGTCAAGATAGCATTCGTGCTGGAGATATAGATTGTAAGAACTCTATTGGAGGCTCTACAAATCTTGAGTTTGGTGTTACTGGTATCATAGACAATTATGAAAGTCCATTTGGAGGAAGCAATGGACTAGAGTCTAGTAGAGACGTTGGTGTTTATGCTAGAATCGTAATTCCTCTAGATGGACCAAAAGAACGAATCAATTGTAACTCGCTGTATGAGTTAGAGTTGAGAAAGAAAAGATTAGAAGTGCTGAAGCTACAGGAAGAGCTGGATGCGCTACGCCGCCTCAATACTGGAGGCTTCGAGAATTAGTGATTTGATTTCTTTATTATGTCTTGATATGAAGACAACTAAGGAAATAAAATGGACAAAAATCACATCGAGGAAGAATCTAAGGATTTTGAATCTTTATCTGCTGAAGAAAAGCAGTTATTGCTAGAAGAACTCTTCGAGAGACGTTCCGGTGAAGAACGTCGGAAAGAGCAAGTTGAAATGGACTTCGATGACCGTCGGCAGGCTGAACGTAGACAAGAGCCTCAAACTGAAATAGAGTTTGGCGGTATGACCTTCAAAGGTGGTAAGATATTCGTATTACTTACCGCACTGTCAACACTTGGTGGAGCCGCATGGGGTGGTTTCGAATTCTATAAAGACTACATGGACATGCGAGAAGTTGTCCAGAACATAGACACCACTGAGATCGAAAATAGAAATAAACTCATTGAGCAAAAGCTAGATGATGCTATCGAATACTCACGTGCAATCAAAGACGATCTAAGGGATCAGATGAATACCTTGGATGACAACGTAAGACGTGTGGAGAAGCAACAGCGGGATATAGAGGCTGAGACCCGTCTTATCATACAGAACGCTGAGGAGCGTTTTGAGAACAAACGTGATGCTCTCCAGAACGACTATGACTCAAAAGCCAGCTCTCTACGTGATAGAAGCGACAAGCGCATAGAAGACCTTGAAGATAAGATAGATCGGGATTTGAATGAGATTCGTGAGGAAATCAACGCCACGATCCGCAAGGCTCTGGACAATCCTCTAGCAAATTAATTGAAAAAGTGCTTGACAGGTACTAGGTAAGTCAGTATAATCATTTATGTTAATGGAGACAAGATAAGGTTAGAAATGAATATTACTAGATTACTCTCAGGCGCTCTTTCTGGAGCATTGACAGCTTCTATAGCATTCGTTGCTTATGCTGAAGTTAGTGACTACAAAATGGAACATGCGTTGGCTGACTATGCAGAGAATCAACAATGTCTTGCTCTGAATATTTATCATGAGGCTAGAGGTGAATCCAAGCTTGCGCAGAAAGCCGTAGGCTTTGTAACATTGAATCGTGTATTCGATGATCGTTATCCCAATACTATTTGTGATGTTGTATACGATGCCCATCTAGATAGTCGTGGTAATCCTATTCGCAATAAATGTCAGTTTAGCTGGTACTGCGACGGTAAGTCTGATGTTCCTAAATCAGAAGAGTCTTGGTTAGAGGCTAAAGAGTCTGCTGATGCTGTAATGGCGACTTACGGAATCGTAGAGGATTATACTGAGGGCGCTGTGATGTATCATGCCGCTTATGTTAATCCATACTGGGCTGAATCATATGAAAAGACAGTACGTATAGACACTCACATTTTTTATAAATAAAAAGGTAAACACAATATAACTTACGGAGTAACAAAGTGCAAACCTTTAAATCATTTTTTGCTGAAGAGCAAGAACTAGCAGATATTTTGCGTGAAGAGTACATTGCCGAGCAGTATGATGTACTACTAGAGAAACTAATCACATTCGGTGGACAAGCATACCCTAAGTACGGTAACGTTGTAATCATGGCTGGTGGTGCTGGCTCTGGTAAAGGTTTCGTAAAAGATAAACTCGTAGGCATCGAAGGTAAGGTGTTTGACGTTGATGAGCTAAAACGTCTTGCGTCTAAAACACCTGCTATTGTTAAGCGTGTGAAAGACGAACTCGGTGTTGATCTAGAGTCACTAGCGTCTGATCTAAAGAATCCAGATAACGTTGCAAAACTACACGAAATCATTGGCGACTATCTTGGTGTCTCTGACAAACAGACTAAAGCACTTTACAAGTCTATCCTTGCGGGTAAGCCAGAGACTAAGCCTAACTTGATTTTCGATGTAACTTTGAAAGACTTGCGTAAACTACAGAACATTACACGTCAAGTATCTTCTATGGGTTACGCTAAAGAGAACATCCACATTGTTTGGGTTGTTAACGATATCGAAGTTGCTAAGAAGCAAAACGCTACTCGTGAACGCATGGTACCTGTTGAGATTCTAGTCAACACTCACCGTGGTGCTTCACAGACTATGGGCGACATTCTCAACATGGGTAAAGGTCTGTCTAAGTACATGGATGGCGATATCGTATTTGCATTCAACAAAGTAGGCGTAGACTCTTCTATCGAAAAATCTGATCGTGGTGGTTCATTCATCAAAGATGCGAACTACTTCTACGTCAAGAAGAAAGGCAAAGCTGTTACACCAGTAGAGCAACTAAGCAAAGATTTACGTCACAAAATTTCTCAGTATGTACCTAAGGGCGTAGACTGGGAATAACAAAAAGGCTATATCATGAGTTTAAAAGAACTAACGTGGGAAAATCATAAGAAAGCGGAGCGCAAGGAATTTGCCTCCGTTCTCATGTCTGGCAATATAAGCCCAGAACTGTACTACAAATACCTTACAAATCAATTTTACTGCTACAATATTCTTGAGTATTGCCTTCGTGAAAAAGGCTTCCCTCAGAATAAGCATAAAGTATTTCGTGCGCAGGCTATTAAAGAAGATATGCAAGAACTCGAAGAGGAATATGGATTAGTGTTTGATCCGTTGAACTTGACACCATCGCAAATCACTTATAGCTATCACGTTCAAAATCTAGAGTATCCCGATTTGCTAGCTCACATGTATGTACGTCACTTTGGCGATATGTATGGCGGTGCTATGATTGCAAAGCGGGTACCAGGATCAGGTAAGATGTACGTGTTTGAGGATAAGGAAACCCTTAAAGCAGAACTACGTGAAATTCTTGCCTGCTTCGAACCAGAGAGATTGGCACCAGAAGCGAATAAATGCTTCGAATTTGCTATTTCTCTGTTTGAGGAAATGTGTAATGAATAATAGTGAAGTGTGGAATAATTTAATCGAACTTAAAGATACGTTTATAGAGGTATTTAAAACATATGGCGAAGAGTACTATGAAGATGGTCTCGGAAGATTTAATCACAATAGTGGTCTTTGGATTAATCGTACTTGGCAAAGTCCTAGCTTTAGGCGTGCTCACTTAGACGTTGTAGACGCTAGGAAAGAAAAGGGGCTTTGGATGATGCACGTGTGCGTCTTTCCTCACTTGGGGTCCAAAGCCCCCATTTACGGGTTCGATGTTATTGCCGGTAAAAATAAGATGACCGGTGCGTTTTTAGATTTCTCACCCACAGTTGATCCTGACAATCAACTTATCACTGACTTTGCAGAACTTACCTCTGACTTGAAATGGAAGCGAGAACGAGAACTGCCAGAATGGGCTCAAAAGATATTCACTGAGCATATGGTAGCCGCTGGTAACGTAAGAGAAATGGATGAAATTCTCCAAGTGAAGAAAGTCGCAATCAAAACGCTTGTACACTATGTTGCAAGAGTTGGTGAGTACAACAACCAAGCTAACATAGCTCCTACTGCATTAGCGCAGAATCGCTATGCAAAATACCAAAAACAAAACCCGCACACTCCAAGAGTCATGAAGTCACTCGGTCTAGATGAGAACGATGTGGACCTTTTCATAAAAGAATGTCTCTTTCCTGAAATACGCTATTGACAGCCACGCTATAGCCTGCTATAGTATATACATTGTTATGAGGAGATATCCAATTGAAAGAACTAAGCAACGAAAGCGTAGTTAAAGAGATACAACAGTATATTGATAATGGTGTGCCCTACATTGATGCTGTGGTCGAATATGCCGAACGACACAATATTGAAATTGAAGTCCTAGGTGAACTTATTCGAGGTACACCTATTCTAAAAGCGGCTGTACAAGCCGAAGCTGAAGAGTTGAATCTATTAGAGAGGACTGCAAGGTTACCCGTATGAGTATGTACAGTACACGTGATGCATTTGATGTATATGTGTATTACCTCGCACTGAAGAGACACTTTACATCATCATATGACTTTTTTAAATATAATGGCAAGGTGAAAGCCAATGCCACGTCTTTCGAGAATCGAAAAGACAAATTCTTCTTCTACAAGCTATCTAAGAGAAAGGACAACAGGGACTACATCTTAGCTAACTTATTAGTGAAACCGAATGCTTGGGCGGGTGATCTAGTAGATGATAATGCTGAAGCAATCTATAATGATTGGCTAAAGCGAAAACAAGCATTGACATATCGGTTCAAGTCTGATATTATGGAACTCAATGAAGACTTCAACTCGAACTTCATTGTAGAGGATGGTCAACACCCTCGTGTATTGAAACTTTACAGCATGAATCGAATTAGTCTAGAGACCCTTGTGATACTATGTGATCTAACGGGGTGCTTAAAATATTGGGAAAAAGCTATACAGGATACGATAGTTTTTCCAGATATAAATAGATTAGTCAAGAAATACTTTCCCTTCATGGAGTATGATAAAGCGAAAATGAAGAAAATATTGCTTGACAACTTCGAACAAATATAGTAATATACACAACGTAAACAACTCGCAATATAGCGCATATACTAGGAGATACAAATATGTCTACATCTTTTGCCGCACTCAAAAAGCAACGTTCATCTTCATTCGATAAGTTGAACTCTCAGCTTCAAAAACTAAACAACACCGCACCATCTCAGTCAGATGATTACTGGAAACTAGAAGTCGATAAAGCAGGCAATGGCTATGCTGTTATTCGTTTCTTGCCAGCACCTGAGGGTGAAGACTTGCCATTTGTTCGTGTATTCGATCACGGCTTTAAAGGTCCAGGCGGTTGGTATATCGAAAACTCTCTCACAACTATCGGTCAAGATGATCCAGTTTCAGAGTACAATTCCCAGTTGTGGAATTCAGGCATTGATGCCAATAAAGAAATCGCACGTAATCAGAAGCGCCGTTTGTCTTACCACGCAAATATCTATGTGGTCAAAGATCCTGCAAACCCACAGAACGAAGGTAAAGTCTTCCTCTACAAGTTTGGTAAGAAAATCTTTGATAAGCTAAATGCTGCAATGAATCCTGAGTTTGAAGATGAAACACCTATCAATCCTTTCGATTTCTGGGAAGGTGCTAACTTCAAACTTAAAGCTCGTAATGGTGACGGTGGGTATCGCACTTATGAGCCTTCATCCTTCGAAGCGCCAAGCGCACTACTCGAGGATGATGAGGAGCTAGAGGCAGTCTGGAAAGCCCAGAAGTCTCTACAAGAAATCGTTGATCCTAAAAACTTCAAGTCGTATGACGAACTAAAAGCCAAGCTTTACAAAGTTCTTGCGCTTGACGGCAGCCATCACGCACCCACTCAAAAGGCTGAGGATGACGATATGGAGATGGACTTCACTCCGAAGTTCAAAGAGCGTTCTGCTCCAGAAATGGACACAGCGCCCGCTCCAAAAGCTGAAGCAATGTCGTTCGGAAGTTCATCTGATGACGATGACGACCTCGACTTCTTCAAAAATCTAGCTGATGACTAATTGGTAAGACGCTAGTTTAAAGGGGGAGTCAAAAGCTCCCCCTTTTCTTATCTAGGGAGTGCACCATCCAAAGATGAGGTAGGTACAGTTGTAGTGTAGTAGTTTGCTACAGTTGAAGTTGTGTTACCACCGCTATTAACTGTAGTAGGTGCAATAACATTGGCAGCTGCCTGTCTTGCTTGATTATCTAGCTCGGCTAGTTGTTCAAGTCTTCTACTTTCAATAGCTTTAATTTTTGCATCTAGGTCGCCTGATCGACTGGACATTGCTTGACGGGCTGATGCAATATCATCATCGTCTACAATTAAACCACCACCAGGAAGACTGCGGATAACTTCTAGTCCGGCTATCTTAATTCTATCTGGAATAGATGCGAACCAATCGCCAAACATTAAGAAGCCACGTTCTAGTTTAGCTTTCAAGTTAATGTACATTTCTTTGCCTGCGATCATGATTCGGTCTGGTATACCTGAAATCCAATCTCCAAACTCAGCGAACTTAGTTCTTACAGTATCTACAACACCCGAGAACTTATCTTGTACATATTTCACAGCTACGCCAACGGTATCTGCAATGAAGTCTTGAAGCTTAAACGGTTCGTCTTCTTCACTACTGAATCCAAACAAACCTTTAACAAAGTTGATAGCCATGTTAACAGGTGCATACACGAGATCGGTTAATTTGCCAAGGGCGCCAAGTAGTGTCTTGTCTTCTTCTCCGAACGTGAATAAGTCTTTAATTACGTTTATGGCACCTTTGACTCCATCAAATATAGAGCCTACAATATCATTGAATAGTTTAGTAAACGAGAATGACTTGATTGATTCTGCTGTATCGGTAAATCCAAGTTTAGATACTACCCAAGCTACAGCGTCCTTTACTAAGTCCAAAGGCTTAGTGATAAGAGAATTGAAGAAGCCTGTGATAGCGCCTTCTAGTCCTCCTAGAATACCACCTTCGGCATATCCATCGATTGCGCCCTTAACTGTATCAAATAGAGTGATGACTACTGCAATTGGAGCAAACAGTTTGCCGACTAGACCAGCTACCTTGCCTATAACGGTTCCAAGAGACTTAAAGTAGCCTCCAATTCTGGCTGCTATATTCTTAATTCTACTAAGTGGACCACCCTCAGCTGGAGCAAGACCCTTGATAGCTTCGGCTGCTGATGTGAATAGTTCTGTGATAGGTGCAAAGAATGATTTGAAACTAGCAATTGCTTTGCCTAGTTTACTCTCTTCACCTATACTTAGAAATGATTTGACACGCTCCATGCCAGAGGTGACTGCGGTTCGAACAGCCGTGATGCGTTCATTCACTGCGGCTTTGAATAGCTCTAGTTGCATTGCAATGCCTACCCGCAATCCTCTAAGATTTTTAGATAGAGACTCTGGAGTAAACATCTTTCCAAAAGCTTTTATGGCTTTGAATTGACCAGATAGTATACCTAGTGTTGCTCCTAGAGTACCAGCTATTGCAGTGCTAAGTCCTCCTAGTCCACCGAAGACTGCTAAAGAATCTCCTCCTCCTGCTGGGCTTTGAGGAGCGACAGATGGCTTATCTTCGTCTTTCTTCGGTGCGCTAGTGTCTTTAACTTGTAAGTCGTTGCCTCTGCGCATATCTTCTAGCTGTTCAGCCGATAGATCATTTGCTTTGGCAAGAAGTCTGCCTATGGTCTGCAACTCTATATTAGTCGCTGATAAAGAAGTCTCTATTGCCTTCAAAACTGGGACAACAGCCTCTTTCACCGACTTGATTGAGTTGGTGCCTGAATTCCGAGTTAACTTGCCCTCAGCTTGTATGCGGGCGATTAGATCGGGTATTGATGCTTCAGCCATATGTTAGTCTTCCTTTTGGGACTCTATGTAGTCTATTAACATGTCATAGTATATGTCTCTTTCAAAGGGAAGCAGACTTTCAATTTCACTTATCTGATATTTATGATGCTGTGCTAAGCCAAAAACCATTCTATAGTATGATGCCAGAGTGATGTGACTCAGCACTAGATAAAAAAAGTTTCGGTTCCTTCAGCAACAAAAGTCTTTTCTTTCCCATCTTTAGTTGTATACTTTGCTTCGTATTTCATCTTTGGTATAGTATCAAAGAAGTCACGAATATCATTAATGACTTTAGAATCTAGAGAGTCGATAAACGAATCAACTTCCTCATCTGTGAAGTCCTTAATTTTGTAAATCGTTTCGTCTTCAATTACAGACTCAATGCATGCCTTCATAACATCGAATAGGGCACTTTCTTGATTCTCCTCTGAGCCTTGTAGACTGCGAATGAAATCGATTGTTGGGTACTTCATACTCAACTTGATATTATCTGTTACGTCAACCAACTTAGTGTGCTTGTCAGAACGGACAATTGTGATATCGTCAACGTTCAAAGACAGTTCGACCTCTTCTTCAGTCTCAGGGTCAATTACCTTGAAAGTCATTTGGTTGTTCACTGCTTTAGCACGAATTTGAAGTAGTACATACTCAAGGTCAAATACTGCTAACTTATTAATATCATATCCCTGTAAACAGTTAGTAAGGATTTGCTTAATAGATAGAATCACCTGATCTATATCGTTTGACTCTTGAGCAATCAAGAGAATTTTTTCTTCCTTAACTGTAAACGGGCGATATTTTACTTTGTCACCCGATGATGGGATAGTCAATTCAAATAAGGGTTGACTTATCTTAGGTAATGGCATAATATACTCCTATAATGTAATTATTTTAAAGATCCGAGAATCGTGTTCACGTCAGTTACGGTGTTAACTAAGTCCTGTAAATTTCGTGGTCTATTCAAGTTATTTAGTGCTTGCCCAAATGTGTTAGCCGCAGACAAGAATCCTAGAATGCTGTTAGGTGATCCGAAGTCGCCTGTCAATTTACCGTTTTCAGTTGCTTCCACTTTGATAGAATCGTATGCAAACTGAACAGGCAATGTTAGAACTTCAGCCGCATTCTCCCACGATACAGTCTGATTGCCAACAACGATTGGATATGCATTGTTAAACTTATACTTGTAAGTTTTATCAGTCTGATTCTGCGAATATACTGTCACTTCGATAGTACATGCATATTCGTCTCTGTATCCAAATTCGTATGGACGTTGACCGCCATTTACTTCTGATGAATAGCCAGCTTCAACATCATAGTTTACAATTGTCTGCATCCAACGATGAAAGAATCTAAGTACGCCAAAGTTACTGTCAACCATGAAGACAGTAGGCAAAGGAGCAAGCTCAAACCCCACGGGGCGTTTTTCACTTGGACCGTAACCTCTAGGCTTAAAGTCTGCCGTTACAACTTCTACCGCTGGCAAGTCAACGCTCTTACACAAGAAGGTTAGTGACCGAGTATCCATCTTACTCGCTTCGACTAGATCGCCTGCGAGTTTCATATTCTGACCCATTTGAATTGTCATAACGAATAGGTTACTCTTAGCTAACCCGTGCTTATTGATTGCCGCAGTGAAATCTGATATATTAAATGCCATCTTTTTATCCTATTGCTCTTCTTGAGTCTGCAAATACAGTAGACTTGCTTGCACCCTGGAATCTTTCAAGCGGCATAAATAATGCAATATCCCATTCGGAAGGATATATGTACATAAACTGGCTGCGCAATTGACTAGTCAAATAACGCTTCACACAAGGCTTGAAATAACGATACTTCGCCGCACTAGACAAAACTTTATAAGAAAGATTCAGTTTAGTGCTTTCATCATATCTGGTGTTATTGCTTATTTCGTATAATGAGTCCATGAGTTTGGCTCTATACGCAAGTGGTAGATAGTGAAGGTTGATACCGTAGAACCCGCCCTTCACTTTTCTAAATGGAAATACTAAAGGGAATCTGTCATAGTATGGGAGAGTCTGTGCATGTTTAGCCTCGTAGTAGTACATATACATATGCCCTATTAGAGGTCTTGTAGTGAGACGGTCTTTGTCTCCACGCATTAACTTTCCTTCATTCACACGTTTGTAAGACTTAGCCGTTTCACGGTACCAATCACGTGCTTTAGATTCACGTGCAGGTATCTGTCCAGCTCTTACGCCTTTTGTGAGAATTTCGTCAAATATGATTGCCATATTACTTCATCTTTTTAGCGGCTTCCTGAACTTCTCTGGGATCAACAACACCCTCGCTCATTAGCCTGTTACGATTACCTAGATGTGCTACTTCAACATCTGCTTTATTTTGCCCATGATACTTTACAGCATGACCTTCTTCGATAAGAATCTCTGATACAGTTTTATCGCCTACAATAAAGTCTCCGAGAATACGCCCGAACTTGCCTTTCATGTCTTCACCGTCTTTTGCGGCAAATGTTTTAAGCGTACATTCTTTTCCAAGTAACTCTTTGAGGCGATGCTTTGACGCTAGACCAAAAATCTTTTCTACTTGATCGCTAGTACGTGACTCAGGAGTATCTATACCCATGATGCGGACTCGCTCATCTTTTAGCCAGACGCCAAAGCCTAAGTCGATATCAACATCAACCGTGTCACCATCAACTACTTTAATTAGCTTTGCTCTATATTCGTACATTACTTTACTCCTAAATGACCTTCATGCATAATCTGAAACTTCCATCCTCGATCTTTACAAAACTCCTCAGCCGCTTCCCACTTTGCTTGGTTCACACCCCAAGTCTTAACTTCGTTTATGTAACGTGGGCTAACTCGACCAGTTTTAGTCTTTGCTTTGCTCACGTCAGGTGGTACTGTCTGCGCCTTAGGCTTAACTTCGATTACTATAGTTTCTCTTATGCCCTCTTTATTTATCTGTTTTACAATGAAGTCTGTGAAGTATCTATGTATCTTTCCATCGATTGGACTACGGTACGGTATGACCAATTCTTCACTTCCCCATTGTATAACTTTAGGATGAGAGTCTAGGTAGCGCATGAGTTTGAATTCCCAACTACTTCTATAAATAATATTGGTGGGATCACCCATGTATTTCTTTGGATTCTTAGGTTTAAACCTACCTTGATGATATCTTCCCATCGGACTTCCATTATGATTAACGATATAAATACTAGTAATGCTATTTATAGGGAACAGGCAAGATGACTGTAGAAAAAGATAAAAGTGCGAAAAAGGACAAAAGTAATATTGTCCAACATCGTTATCCTCTCACGCCCGGAGAGCATAACATCGTACTTATTTTTAAGAACTACTCGTACAATAGTAGTCAGGGCGGATTCGTTAAGGGTGCGGCTGCTGAAAGTATAGGTACGTGTACGCTTCCTATTCCTTCAAATCTAGTAGACACTTATAGCGTGAAAGTTGGACCAAACGAATTAGGCATGGCTGGAGCTCTGACTGTAGATGCACTAACGGGCAATGCGTCTGGACTAGGTTCTGATGTTGTTTCTGGACTCAATAACCTAGCAGGCGGATCAGGTGGATTTGCTGAGAGTGCGGCTGCTGTTGCATCATCGGCTAAACTATTCGGGCAGTTTATAGGAAGAAACGCACTAGATTCTATTCCCGGTGGTGGAGGCATAGCCTCAGGTATTGACATTGCAACTGGTACAGCTATCAACCCTCACGTAGCATTGAAATTTGATGGTGTAGACTTAAAGCAACATACGTTTAACTGGCAGTTGTCACCACGCAATGAAAGAGAAGCGACTGAGATTAACACAATTTCTAGATTCATCAAAGCGAACATGTTGCCTGATTATCCAACTCAAGGCGAAAGCGCACTCTCTAGGGCATTACTTGAGTACCCAGCACTTGTTGACGTATACTTCACAGGTATTAATCAGAGATACTTCTATTATTACAAGACGGCTATGATTAATACGTTTACGACCGACTACACTCCTAATGGTCTAGCACTAAACAAAGGCGGTAAGCCGGCTTTCGTTAATATGTCTATGACTATAACCGAAGCGCAAATTCACACCCGTAAAGACATATTAGATCAGTAGGACTAAATCATGCCTAAGTATTTTCAGAACTTTCCAGTAGTAAAGCATACTAATCAGAACTTAGTTGATATTACTAAACGTGCGAAATTTAAAAGCACTATAGCAGAGAATCCTAATGTCTACATGCCTTACACAATTAAGAATGATGAGACGGTCGAGGAACTATCTTATTACTACTACGGAACAGTTGACTACGTGTGGATGATTTGGCTAGCAAACGACTCGCTTGATCCATACAAAGACTGGCCGATGACTGATGCTAACTTGAATGCATACATTGCAGATAAGTATAAAGAAGAATATGTTGCAAGCACTGGAGATACGAATCCAACTCCGCAGCAAGTAATTGAATGGACAATGAATGCTACTATTGATGATAACATATTATATTACGAAGCGCAAGACGAAGACGGAGAAACCATCCAAGTAAGTTTAGAGACTTGGCAACTAGCAAGCATATTCGACCAAGAGTACGCTGGCAAGTATGAATGGACTGCTGTGCGAATCTATGACGCTGAACTTGAAGCGAATGAAAATAAGCGAGTTATTCAAGTAGTCAATAAAGACTATGCAGAACAAATCGCCCGTGAATTTAAGAGACTGATGAATGGCTGATCAAACGCAATTTAAACCTGCAGGCAAGTATACGCTCAAGAAATTTGAGCTATCAACAATCACTACTGAAGGTAGTAGTGAGGCTGGTGCAGGAGATAGACCTACTGACCAACAAGCAATATCAGATGCTAAGTCAGACATAAAAGGTCTAGTACATGTATGGAACATCGAAGAGTCCATCATGAAAGGCTATCTACGTGGTAGCGCAAAGATTTACGATGCAAATGGAGTGTACTACGGCTTCCCTATACGTGGGCAAGAAAAACTCACTATAGTATATGAAGATTGGGCAGGTGAGTCACGTACTGAAGATATGATGATTTATGCAGTGACAGATATCCGTCGTGGCAAAGAAAACGATGACTCTATGCTTGAATACACCATTCACTTTGTATCATGGGGCAAGTTCTGGTCAGATAGATATACAGTTTCACGTTGTATCGCTGACGGCACAGGATCGAATAGACGATATGTTAGTGTGGATCAGCAAGTAGAAGTTTTATTTGATGACTACTACTATGACAATGGACAAGGCACTCAAAAAAGATTGTTCTTGCAACCTACTGATGGTGATGCTAAAATAGTAATACCGAATTATCGCCCAGAAGAAGCCATGCATCTAATGTCGAGAAAGGCATATGACGCAAACTTCAAATCACACTATTTCAGATTCTACGAAAACCGTGATCAGTACAACTTCGTCAATCTCGAAAGTATGGTATATCGTGCGCAAAAGGCTAAAAAGAAATATTCATATGGTGCTGGTACACTAGATCAGACGCCAGAAGCCGAGAAAGAGCGCATGAGCAGATTGATTACAATTGAAATGCAAAGCCCTGTTGATACGTTTGAGTGTATGAAATCTGGCGCATATCGTAGAAAGTTGAGTGAAGTTGATATCATCAACCGAAGAGTTATCACTACGGAGTATGACCATACAGAATACGCTACGTTTGAATATTACTATCCTGGCAGTGGCATACCCGGTGCACCTCTAGCAGTCAATCTACTGCACACTCAGGACTTCATTGACGAACATCTAAATAATCCAGCAGAAGACTTTGTTATTAAAGATTATCCGGATAGCGATAGGGAAAACGCTTACGGGTTATCTCCAAAAACTAATTATGGTGAAGTCTATCCTCAGAAGAAATCTTACTTTTACGATTACAAGCAATCAAGATACGTGGTGAAGATTTACGGAGATAATAAAATCGTAGCTGGCGATATCATTGAACTAGAAATACCATACTTTACTACATGGGATAAAACAGAACAGCCTATAGATAGACAACGTTCTGGATACTATCTAGTAGAGTCTATTAATAATGAATTTGCGGAATCGACTTACGTTCAGACACTAACAGTCTCACGTGGTCCACTAGCAGACGCATAGCGGAGTTATAAATGTTTACACCTGAAACTGGAATGCAATTACATTGGTTTATCGGCGAAGTTGTCGATAAAGATGATCCCACGAATAGTGGTCGGGTGCGTGTACGTGCTTTCGGATATCATCCATCATCGAATCCAAACGATCCTAAAATCGATAAGACTGAGAAAGACGAAGTATTTGATGAAGACTTGCCATGGGCATTTGTTGTAAATGGAACATACGGTAAAATGATGTGTATTCCTGATGAGGGAGATTGGGTAGTAGGATTCTTTGCTGACGGTAGAGACGCACAACATCCATTTATTATAGGAACACTCTATGGTCAGAACATAGACGATAACGGAGCGGCTGATGGCTAAAATATCAAAAGACTATCTTGACAACTTTGGAAAGGTACCGATCAGTCCATGGTTGAGTGGTGAGCAAGCCCATCATACTTCTACTGTTGTTCAAGGCGGTGCAAAGCGTGATAAGATTGAGGGACCTGGTGAACGCACTTGGGCTGAACCTGATACAATCTCTCCTTCACGTAGTATGAACACTGTTGTCTTTCAAGCTAAGAATGGCGGTAACTCTGTTGTTATCAATGACGAAGGTTCAGATGGTGATGGCTATATGCTTATCACTCACAACACAGGTACCGTTGTACAGATAGATCAACATGGTACTGTATTTATTAAATCATTCGGTGATACGTATAACACCACTGAGGGTATCATGTACCAACGCTCAGACGGTGACACTAATCAGAATGTTGGGGGTGACTGGAACGTAAAAGTAGAAGGTGGCTCTAATAACGTATTTGTACAAGGTGACGTTAACATCGAATGCGAGAATTACAATTTAGAAGTTCGTGGTAAAGCGACTATCAATGCCGCTGAAGCATTGGAACTACGTGGTGCTAAAGTTTCTATCGAAGCACACTCTACTGACATAGACGTAGCTGCGGCTGAAAACGTCCGTCTAGGTGCTTTGTCAGGAAGAATGAGTTTTGTTTCTGAAGCAGATATGGTACTCAACACGAATGCCATATTGAATGCATTCGGTAAGAGTCAGTTAAATATAGGCTCAGAAGGAATGATCGGCATCAAAAACGATGGAGCGTTTAATGTTAATTCTGGTGGCAACATAGATATGCTATCTGGTGGAACATCTTATCTTGATGGTAAGGAAGTACGTCTTGGTGAGAACGGCGGGGCGGGTTCAGTTGTACCTGCACAACCAGAGCTACCTAAGATGCCTAAACTTAAAGACCCAGAAGCACGTAGACCTTCGCAGAATAGTGAAGCAGGCGTTTCGACTGTTTACCCATCGCCTTCACCACATACAGATAGACTTGGAGACGATACCTAATGAAGTGTTTTCCTAAAACAACGGCAAGTATCTACGGAGATTATATTCTAGAGACGGGTTCTGCCCCAAACTTGAATATGTTTGACATTGTTAATAAGCAGAACAATCCTGCCGATAACTACGATACGCAAACGCTACTAGATATCTCAAGTGGACTAGCGGCTGTTTTGCCAGTAACTAACACCTCTGCATATCCGTATACTGATAGTCGATACAAGCAAGGTCCTATTCTCTTCCCAGAGATAGCTGACTTTCTGAATGAGACTGGTCTGAATGCGGAACAGGTTAGTGAAACTCTGAAAGACTATCGTGCTTCAATTCCAGAAGACATTAATGGAGTGATGCCTAATACGCCTAAAGACGTTGACATTCTTTTAAAGCAATTAGAATTTTACTATGCAGATAACCTTGGTCTAACTATAGCCGGTGGTCTATGTAGTGCCTCAATCAACCCGTTCGGCAAGCTAGGGGATCTTCTTAGCAAGATAACACTAGCCGGACAGTTGCTTGGTGCGTTACTAGATTTTAACCTAGCTGACATACTTGGACCATTTACTGCACTAAAAGCCAAACTTGAAAAGATTGTTGATGAATTAGCCGAGACGCTGAAAGCACAGGTTGATGGTATTGTCAAGTCTGCACAATCATTTGTTAAGAATGTGAAAGCAGGCGCTAAGAAGATCAAAAAGAAACTACAGAAAATGGTTTCTAACATTAAGAACTTCTTTTCTGGCGATAGCGTTACTGGCTTGAAAGATAAGATTGGCGAATTCGTAAGCAAAGCAGTTGATCAGTTCGAAGAAATCACTCCTGCTGTTATCGGTCTTTTGATGTTCCGTTTCTGTCAATTCACAGAAATGCTTCAATTGTTTATGTTGTCTCCAGTCAATGTATTGAAAGACTTTATGAGCAAATTGAAAACCGAAGAGGCTGTAGTACGTGATGTTGCTCAAGTACGTACACAAGACGCAGTGAATGCTGGCGCAGTACGTATTGATGAGAAAGGCATTCAAGAAGGTAAAGCGAGAATTGTAAAAGCGCAAAACGAACCTTCAATTGAACGTGACAGTAAGCCTACAGAGTTGCCTGTCGATTTACCAGAACCAGAACACTATGTCGCTTCAGACGATTTGACTGATGCTGAAAACGAAGCACTATCTGCACTTGGTCCAAGCGGTATGGACGGATACTTGAAGTTTGCGCCTTCTGTGATAAACATGGGCAAGTCAGTAAGTGATGCTGGTCCAAACGCAGGATTCTCTGAGATTCGAACAGAAGTTATGCAGAAGCTAGTGATTGTAGCAAGACGCATGGGTAAGACTTTGACAATCAACAGTGGATATCGCTCACCAGAATATAATGAGCGTATTGGTGGAGCTAAAAACTCTCAACACAAATCTGGTCTAGCAGTTGATATCAGTATGGCAGGATTTAGTGATGACGATATTCGCAACTTCATCCGCATTGCTTCTCAAGAAGGTTTCTTAGGAATTGCATATTACACTGGTGGCAACTTCACTCACTTAGACATTGGATCAAGACGCACTTGGGAAAGAGGTCACAGATTCGACAACTACTTGGCTATGCACTTGCAAGATGGATTCAGAAAAGGTAAAGCCGCACCAGTGCCACCAGTTGAAGAGCCTGCATTGCCTGAAGGTATTATTGCGGGAAGACGTGGATACATTGTAAAAGCGACTGATCCAACAGGTATGGAAGAAATTACAGTTGTAGCTTCATATGCATCTTTGGACCAAGCGATAGCTGTTAAGGATGCACTTGAGAATGGTAAAGGATATTCATACACATACAACGATGCTATAAGTGGTAGAAGAGGTCGATTCACTGTAGACGAACTAGGTAATGCTGAACGACAATTGATATGATCAGTATAAATAAAACAAAAAGGTAAAGAAATGGCTACCAAAACACCTATTACTGCCAAGCGCACACTGTATACGGACTTCTTCTCAGATTTCTATAGGAATCCTGTGAGTCAGGACCTTGCACGTATCACAAACGAAGAGGCAGTAAAACAGTCAATTAGAAATCTGCTGTTGACTGATAAGGGAGAAAGACCATATCAGCCTAAACTCGGATCTGATATCCGTAAATTACTATTTGAGAACATCATGCCAGATACAGTTATCTTGGCAAAGCAGATTATAAGAGAGACAATAGAAACGTATGAGCCTAGGGCTAACCTGATTGGTGTAGATGTTTTGGCTAATCCAGACTTACATACGATTCAAATTATTGTTGTATTCAACGTAATAAATAGTGAAGACGATATAACGTTAGTCACAACTCTAACAAGGGTACGATAATGGCACAGGCACCTTTTACCGAACTAGATTTCTTCCAGATTAAGGAAAATCTGAAAAACTTTTTGAAGTCACAGGATCAATTCCAAGACTATGACTTTGAAGGGTCTAACATGAATGTTCTACTAGACATTCTTGCGAAGAATACGTTCCAGAATAACTTCTACAATAACATGGCATTCTCTGAAATGTTCCTCGACTCTGCACAGTTGAGGGAAAATGCTATGTCCCATGCTAAAGAGTTGAACTACGTTGCTGGTTCTCGTAACTCTGCAAGAGCATATCTAAATCTACGTTTTAATACAGACGTGTCTGCTACATCTGGTCTATCACGTACACCACCATTCATTACTATCCCAAGACATACTAAGTTTAAAGCACAATGTGGAACTAAGACTTACACATTCCTAACTGATGAAGATTACGTTGTTAAGCCTACATCTGGTGGAGCTTATCGTGTAGAAGGACTTAAAGTATATGAAGGGAAGATTCTTAAAGAATATTATACAGTAGATTCGTCTAGAAGTCAAGACTTTATTGTAAATAATGAGAATGTTGATGTAGATAGTATCCGTATTAAAGTATACGACAGTGCAGCCGATAACGCTAACAGCACAGAATACAAGCGCACCTCTTCTATCTTTGGTGTATCCGAATCTGATCCAGTGTTCTATGTTGAAGCGCACTTCGATAACCTTTACAAAATAGATTTTGGTAGAAACAAGTTTGGTCGTCAACCTTCTAACGGTGAAGTGATTGAAATTGAATACCGTGTGACTAAAGGTGAAGAAGCAAACGGTGCAGGTAACTTCGTTGCAGTATCAAACATTAACGGTTACTCAGCTTCAGTTCGTAACAACGGTAACAACAAAGCATCTCAGGGGTCAGAACGTGAGACGCTAGAAGATATCAAATTCTTTGCTCCTAAGTCTATTCAAGTACAAGAACGTGCCGTAACTAAGACTGACTATGAAGTTCTGCTGATGAACGAGTTCCCAAGTATTCAGACTATCTCTGTTTACGGTGGTGACGAAGTTGATCCTCCACAGTACGGTAAAGTAATCATCTCAGTTGACGTGTACAATGCTGACGGTGCATCTGCTACGGACATTAAAAACTTCCGTGACTTCATTCGCACAAAGACTCCTCTCACAATTGAGCCAGTCTTCTTGCCAGCGCAATTCATGTATGTTGATTTAGAGATATCTTCAGTGTATGATACTCGTGTGACTTCTAAGAGTCCTTCACTAATCGAAAGTATCATCCGTGATAAGATTACGACTTACAGCGATACCACACTCAACAAGTTCAACTTCACTTTGCGCCAATCACGGCTTTCAAATATGATTGATGCAAGTGATCCTTCTATCGTATCTACCGATATCTTTGCTCGACCAATTATCGAGTACAAGCCAATCTTGTCAGACCTTGCTAACCCATTGTTTGACTTCAGTGCTGAATTGGTAGTGCCTTACGGCTTCAATGAAGTAGAAGGATTCGCCGCTTACAAACCATCTATTGAAACAAGTCGCTTTACATTGAACGGCTCAATTGTTAAACTACAAGACGATGGTAGAGGCAACATCATTGCTATTACTGCTGACACTGCCACCCCTCGTGTGTTCAAGAAAGGTGTTGGTACGGTTGACTATGAAACAGGTAAAGTACGACTAACAAACTTCGTTGTTGACGCATACGTTGGCAACGCTATTAAGTTCTACGCTAACACTGTTAAGAAAGATATTAGTTCTACTAAAGATAGAATTCTTGTCATTCGTAACCAAGACATTAGAATTTCAATGAGCACGGTGTAAAATGGCTGTAAGAGATAACGTAAGTCGAATTAGAGAGAATCTGCATACAGATATTCCGAGTCAGTTTCCTGCGATTTATCGGGAAGAGTCGGGGCTGTATGTCGAATTCGTAAAAGCATACTACCAATACATTGACGAAGAGTTGCCTAAGTTTCGTGATGCTTTTTACGCACGAAACGTAGACACGGCAGATTTCGATAAGTTCCTATTGTTCTTCAAAGAGAAGTACATGAAGGACTTCCCGTACGAAACTTCCATCGATCTTCGCTTTGTCATTAAGCATATCACAGATTTTTATAGAAGAAAAGGTACAGAAGAGTCGCTAAGACTCTTTTTCCGTATGTTCTTTGATGAAGAGGTTGAGGTATTCTATCCTAGTACTTCTATTCTAAAGCCTTCTGATTCTGTCTACGGCACCAATACGTATCTTGAAATGCGCCCTATTGAAAACCTTCTCAATGTGCGTAGCATGTCTGCGGCTGTTACTGCTAAAGATTCTGAGAAGGTATCTATGACTTCTCAAACATATCACAATCTTTCTGACAATCAGAATGTTACGCTAAGTCTGGCGACTGGTACTGGGATAGACTCGTTTATATTTGAAGTAGAGTATGTTGATGATTACAACTTTAATGCATATTTTGATCCTGAATCATCATCCGATACTGTTGATAATCCTCTAGACTATTTGATAGTTGGCTCTACATACGAATTCCAATATACTCCTGTCAACACTCTAGCATACTCTATCGCAAAAGGCGCTAAGATTCGTGGAGATACCTCAAAGGCAGAAGCATTCGTTGATGATGTAATCTTTAAAAACTTTAATGGTTCGATTACTCCAGTACTATTCATATCGGCTGTAAATGGTAAATTCATCTCTGACGATGGTATCGAAGTAACTGACGGAGACAGAACGTATAACGTCGGTAAACTTATTAAAGGTAGTATTAGTGACATTGAAGTAACCAAGAATGCGTCTATACCATTTAACAAACTGGGCGATAAGATACTGCTACGCTCAAACAGATATGGTATAGAAGCTGAGGCTATTGTTGATGGTGTATCAGAAACTACAACTGGCATTATTGGTTTTGAAATTGAACAGCCTGGATTTGGCTATGCTATTTCAAAGAATGGTCTGACCTCAGAACAATTAGGATTCGACCTAAATGAACACTATATCAGTAATCAAGTTCTAGTCACACCTTTTGGTGCGCAGTATGATCTTGAATTATTTGATGAAATTGAATATGTGGGTGCAGAGATTAAATATCTCGCTGACGACACTCAAGTTCCAGGTTATACAGCGGCTAATATTACAGTCAAGGTTCTCGCTAACGAAGGCTCTTTGATTTATATTTTCGCTGACGAAGAACAGATACCAGTTATTCCTTTAGGTTCTTACATAGAAGGTACTTGTATAAGGACTGGAGAAACTATTCGTGCTGTTCAAACTTCACTGTATAAGACGGATGCGCAGTTCCGAGTATCTTCACTAGGTTCTCCTGAAACAGTTCTCTTGATTCCAGATATCATCGAAGACTTCATTGATGTTCCACTTGACTCATCTGATTATGGCATGTCTGGTACTGTTGAGCCTGAAACGCTTGACACCAAACTACGTGATGCTTTCACGATTGATGAATATATTATTGGCGAAATAGAAAAGATTAATATTCTAAACTCTGGTTCTGACTACAAGAACGATGTTGTAAGTGTTATCACTCAGCCAGCTATCACAAACTTTGACCAGCGTGATATAGGTATCATCTTTGACACCGTTGACTTCTTACTTGAAGAGGGTAACTATATTATCCAAGAGCGTCAAATTGAAGACTTGACTAACACTTCGGACTTCACAACTTACGTTAACTACACCGTAAGATTACAATTCTTGCGCCGTGAAGAAAACGTGTTCTACTTCAGACAGAAAAGTTTTTATGGTGTTGACCCAGATTTACCATTGACAGTTAAAGGTGATGAGTATAATATTGTACGTATATTTGAAGATGACAACTCGTTGCCAATGGGCGCTAACGGTGTCATATCAGGTAGAGCGTTCTTTGCTGAAGGCTTGATAACTTCACTTCGCATGACTGAAACTGGATATAAGTACAGTGATGGCGAAACTGTAGACTTGATAAACAATGAGCCTGATAGCGTCAACTATGGTGAGAAAGTTGGAGAAGCTAAAATCAGAGTTCGTGGTATGGGCTTGACCACAGGTGGATGGGAAACTTCTACATCATTCTTGAATGACTCTACCAAAGTTATTCGTGATAATTACTACTACCAAGAGTACTCATACGATATTTCATCTATTGTTAACCCAGACAAATATGAAAAACTTATTACTTCAGAAGTGGCGCCAGTTGGCACAAAACTCTTCAGTTCTCCACTCATAAATAGTAATAATAAATTTGAACCGAATGTGGATATAGTGATGGAAATCTACAACGTAGACGATGTTCTGTACGCACAGGAAGACAACGTACAAACCGATGCTATCCAAGCTAGATTTGCATTCAACCCAACAACGCAACAGGATATTGTTGCACGTAATGCGGTATTGGTAGAAGATGAAACAGAAGCACTCAATGCACAAATTAACAGTTAAGGCACGAATCAATGGCTAAGATTATTACAGAAAACTTTAGAGTTCAAACTACGAATGAACTTTTCCGTTCCTTTACCGAAGGTAATGCCAGCATTGTTTCTGAGTTTGGATCCGAGATGACCGACTTCGTTAACAGTGGCGCACTTAGCCTAAGTAACGAAGAGCGCACAATTCTATTTGATTATTTCCCAGATGCTCTACTAGACGTTATGAATGCGTCTCGCCCAGATAGCACATACTACGTTATGGGCTCTAGTTACACTAAGGGCGATACAATCAATAACACTCAGTTCCAAAAGCGAGAGTTTCAGCGCAGGGTTATCTTCGGAAACAAAATAACCCAAAGTGATATTCGCTACATGTTCGATATCAATCACTGGCAAAGCGGTGTGACATACGATTCATTTGATGATACTAAAGATATCTCCGAATTGAATATGTACGTTACAGTTCTGGACGGTACCATCAATGAGGGCTCATACAAAGTATTCAAATGTTTACGTAACTCTGATGGCAAGCCTTCTGTTTACGCACCTTCTACCCAAGACGTTGACACGCAGTACGAAACGATTACTCCTGACGGCTATGTTTGGAAGTACATGTTCGAAGTGCCACCGGCTGAATACCTAGTATATTCTACAACTCAGTCGCTGCCTTACTACAAAAATCAATCTGTTATCAATGCAGCCGAAGAAAGCCTTTCAGACATTCTAATTGAAAAGACTCAGGCTTCACTGTTCTTGGATTATTATCTCAGTTCTTTGACTGTACAGCAAGTGGTTAATGTCGGTGGTAATAAATGGGAGATTGAAATTCTATCTTCTAATAATGCAGTGCCAGTTAAAGTAACTCCAAACGCATACACTAACATGTATCTCAAGTTCTCTGGCGGTGAAGTGTTTGACATTGTAGAATCAGATGCGCCAAGCGTGAACAACCAGACTAGTGCTAACCGTGCGTTCATGTACATCAACTATGATGGTCCTGATCTAAACATCTTGTTCCCTAAGAACACTCCATGTCAGATCGTACCTAAAGTTAAGATTTCGTCTACAAGTGGCGTACAAGCAAAAGCATTCGGTATCGTTGATACTTCAGGCACTCTAGTTGATGTTGAGTTTGCCAATAAAGGTACAAAGTACAAGTACGCTAAAGCTTCTTTACTTATGCCACCTGCTTTGCAAGATAGGGCTGATGACACTGAGTTGCGAGTCGTATGCTCTCCTCGTGGAGGTCATGGCAGCGATCCAATCTCTGAATTGTACATGTCTAAACTTGCGGTTATCACAAACTTCTTTAGCAGTACACTAAACAATATTCCAGAAGGTGGTACGTACACAAGAGTGGGTCTAGTTAAGAACCCTGTCTTCCGTGACGGATCACAACCAAACTCATTCGATAACAGAATGAAGTTATATGTCTCAGGTGATATTACAGCAAAAGATTATATAGGTAAAACTATTAAACAAACTAACGGTGAAGATGTTGTAACTGGTGTTATACATGAGATGGAATACATGAGTCTAGAGGATACTACGGCCATCTATCTAGTAGACTATGTTGGTGACTATGCACAAACATTCACAGCTGGAACTATAGAGATTGTTCTTGATACCCAAGACACAATTAAAAGCGATACGCTTACTATAAATACAGTAAGTGAAACAGACCAAGGTTTATACACCGATTATAGTGGTGACCTTTTACACTACGTTGACTTTGACGCTATTGAGCGCCAGCAAGGTAGACGTGAAAAGGTTAAATTCGTATTCGACTTCTAAGAAAGAGACTTATAGATGGGCATTAATAAAGACCTCAACATTGATCCTTACTTTGAGAATTTCTATGATCCTGCTAACCCGCAATACAAGCAGTACAATAGAATTCTTTTCAGACCAGCAAGGGCAGTTCAAGCACGTGAATTGACTCAGCTCCAAACTATTCTTCAAGAGCAGATTGGACGCTTTGGCTCAAACGTGTACCAAGAAGGTACTATCATTACTGGTATCAACACTAACCAGCGTAATGATATCTTCTACGTTAAGCTAAAAGACACTGAGGATCTTCCTGATCCAACAATCTATGAGCCTGTAACTAATTACAACGATATTCAAGGCGAAGAAGTTACCACTGAATACTTTCTCCAAGGTCAGACAACTGGTCTACGTGCTAACATCTTGAAAGCTGACAACGGCTTCCAAACACGTGATCCTGATCTAAAAACGTTCTACATTAACTACTTGAACACTGTTCAAAATGATCAGAATGAAGACGTTAAAGAATTCGATGCGGGCGAAGTTCTTGAGATTCAAGACGTAAATGGCGAAATTCTAAACTATGCTGTGGTTGCAGAGGTCGATAACCACGCAGGTCGCTCTTTCGGTATCTCTGTTGACGAGGGTATCATCTATCAGAAAGGTCACTTTATCTTTGCTGAACCACAGCTAATCATCCTCGAAAAGTATGCTGATACTCCTCGTGATGTTTCTGTCGGATTTAACGTCAACGAAAATATTGTTACCTCTAACCAAGATTCGACACTACTAGACAACGCACAAGGCTACAACAACGATAACGCACCAGGTGCGGATCGACTACAACTACAGCCTGTTCTAGCCGCATACGAAAACGGATCTACTCCTGATGACTTCTTCTCGCTTATTCGATTTGAGCGTGGCGAAGCAATCTCTATTCGTAACGTAACAGAGTTTAACTCTATCGCTACAGCAATGGCTCGCCGTACATATGAAGAGTCTGGCGACTATGTTGTATCTGGTATGAAACTAACGCTTGACAAAGACGCTGATGGCACGTATGCTGTAGTTAGTCCTGGTAAAGCATACGTTAAAGGCTACGAAGTATCTCTAGCAGGTAAGAAGTACATCAATCTAGAATCTGCATCATCTACTGATACGCTAACTCGCAATCAGCAAGGTACAGGCGCAGACTACGGGCAATACTTTGAGTTCACATGGGCGCCACCATCTGCTGGTGATGCTACTATCATGCCTGAACTACTCATGGATGGTACTCGCTACACGATGTACGATGTGGGTGATGTGCCAATCGGTCGCTGTTCTATTCGTGCGATCACTGCTGGCGCAGGTGCTACTGGAGTAACTCAAGGACGTATCTACGTATACGCAATTGAGAAGTTTGCGGGTAAAGAGGCTTCTGAAGTATTCAAGATCGGTAGCATTGCACAGCCAAACTCTGCTGTTACTGTAACCTCATCTTTGCTTGAAGTGAGTAGAGGTGCTATGATCTTCCCAACTGGGGCTAGAACAATGCGCAGCATTTCTAACCTACAGTTCGTACAACGTACTCGTGAAAGTATCTCTTCAACAACTGGTTCGTTTGTTATCGAAGCTGGTACTAACACTCAGCCATTGCCAACTAACATCTTTGTTGTTAACTCAGTTAACGAATTGTGTATTCCATCATCTGTTGTTGCTTCAACAGGCACAAACGGTACTAACTACACCGTAACATTGACTGACTTGGGTAGCGGCGATATCACTTCTAACTCATTCGTTTACTACGACCGCTTGATTTCTGAAGTATCTCCTGATAGTCTACAAGCTGTTGATGTTTACGTGTACAGCAACTACACTGGCGGTAAAGCTAATCTAGGTATTCCTAACTGTGTTAAACTACTTGAAGTAATTGATGACGGTGGTAACGGTGAAGATATCACCTCACGCTTCAAACTCGTTACTAACGCAAAAGACGGCTACTACGACCACTCTTATCTTTCATTGAAGAAGGGTCAGACTCTAGGCGCTTCTACTAACTTGCGTATTAAGTTCACTGCATTGCGTAGAACGTCTACAGTTGGTAGCGGTTACATGACAATCAATAGCTACGCAGGTATTGATCCTACACTAGTTATTAAGCACTCAACTCAAGATGGTCGTGAGATATCTCCTCTAAACAGTATCGACTTCAGACCATACGTTGAGCCTGATGTTGAATACGCTCTAGGTATTGGTGCGGCTCAAACTGTGAGTTCGTCTATCACTAGATCATTCCCATCTATCGGCATGTCTATCTCGCCAAGCTCGACAATTCTTTCTACACAAGAAAGCTACTTGTCACGTATTGATGCAATCGTAATCACCTCTAACGGTAAGTTCGATGTTGTTAAAGGTACACCGGCTGAGAATCCAAGCAAGCCACTTCTAAGGGACGTGTTCCAACTCGGGGAAGTATTTATTCCTGGCGGTAATCTAGAGATCACTGGTTCTGATCCATTGCGTATCACAACTAAGACTATTCGCAACTACACAATGAAAGACATTGGTAAGTTCGATAGACAGATCAAACGCCTTACTGAACAAGTATCTCTAAATGCACTTGAAAATAGTGCTAAAGATATGTACATTCCAGACGCAACTGGCGCTAACAGATTTAAGAATGGCTTCTTTGCTGACACCTTCGCTAACCTACAATCAAGTGATGTTGCTGATCCAGAATTCAGCATGTCAATTGACACAGGTAAGCAAGTAGCACAGCCAGCACTAGACACATTCTCTATTGACCTCAAGCGTAAAGTATTCCGCAACGAAAGCGAAACTATTGTCTACTCTGACAACGTTACCGCATTCAGCGAAATGACTACATTGAGTGAGACTGGCAATCCTGTTGCTATCATTGAACAGCCATACGCAACTAGCTTCCGTAACTGTGTATCTAACTTCCACAGATACAGCGGTAGCCCAAGTATCACTCCTCAGTTTAGTGCTGACCATGATACAGTTCGTAACCCAGATGTTAACTTGAACATCGATTTGGCTACACCTATGATTGACCTTCTTGAAACTATCCAAGAAGTGATTCCATTGACAAGCATTGTTCCAGACGGTGAAGAGTTCCACGTAGAAGCCCTTGATGTTGCAGGCGAAAGACGTGGCGCTAGTCGCTGGATGATGAGTGGTGTTACTGAAACCTGGAGACAGAATCTTCAAGAGCTATCAGTTGGATTCGACACTACTGGCTCAACAGAACCTGTCGGCGACTTCGTAACAGACTTGACATTCCGACCATTCATGAAGTCTAAAGAGATCAAGATTCTTGTTACAGGTCTACGTCCTAACACTAGACACTACTTCTTCTTTGACGAAGGCACAGACGTTAACGCACACGTAACTCCTGGTACGTACATTGTTAGATACGATGATACTGGCTCAGAAGGTACAGTTAATGTCAATGACGTATATGTTGCCGCTGGCGCTGCTGGACAAGAAACCTTGCCTGGTAATCCAGTTCGCTCTGATGCGAATGGTGTACTAGCCGCAGTGTTCGTTATCCCAGAAGGAACTTTCTATGCTGGTGAATCAAGACTTGAAATTACCGACTCTCCAGATTACAACAGTATCGAGTCTGCTGGTACTTCATACGCTTCAGTAGCTTACCGTGCTTACAACTTCGAGGTTTCACGTACTGCATTGGATGTAACTACACGTACTCCTGACTTCAGAGTTGACAGTGAACCTGCCGGATTTGAAGACAGAACAGAATGGCGTACAATCAACGCACAAGCACGTTGGTTAGGTGATCCACTAGCTCAAACATTCTTCGTTAAGACTGGTATGGCAGACGGAGCCAAGTCGATTTTCTTACGTGATATTTCGTTGTTCTTCAAACGTAAAGACGCAACTAAAGGTATCACTGTCGAAATTCGTGAAGTACAGAATGGCTACCCATCTCCTAAAATCTTGCCATTTGCTAAGACTTACTTGACTTCTTCACAGATCAAAGTATCTGATAATGGTACTGCTGAAACTCTAGTTACATTCACTAATCCAATCAAATTGGATATCGAAAGAGAATATGCTATTGTATTGATGCCTGACGGTAACAGCCCAGAGTACCTAGTATGGACTTCTAAAGTAGGCGAGACTGATCTATCATCTGGAGCTGGTGTACCTGTTACACAAGATTGGGGTGACGGTGTTCTCTTCACTTCTACTAACAACCGTGCTTGGAAATCTTACCAAGATGAAGATATCAAGTTCCGTGTACGTAGATGGGAATTCTCTGATCAGCCTGGCTATGTTGACCTAGTTCCTAACAACCCAGAGTTCTTGTCTATTCAAGATCCTTCTGGTGGATTCAAAGTTGGTGAAATCGCTTACGTTAAGAAAACTTCTGGTGGTTCATACACAATCAGTGGTGTAAGCGCAGATGGTCGCTCGTTGACTATCAACTCTTCAACTGGATTCAGTGAAGGCGACTATGTTATCCTAGAGAAGAATGCTTCTCGCAAGATTACACGCATTGAAGAGAAGACTGATGACGCAGGCATTACAACTCTAGTTGTTGATTCTCCTGTGCCATTCGATACAAGCTCTACTGGTAACATTACTGTAACATTTGCTGTTGCAGGTGAAGTTGAATACTTCAACCCATCTTACCCAGATAGCTTGCATCTAAAAGGCTCATCTGCAAGAACATTGTTTAGAATCATCGGTGATGGTAGCGAGACAATCTATGGCGAAACTACTGGTGCAGCCGCAACTGTAACTGCGGTAAATAATATTCCAGTATCATACTTCCAGCCTATGATTTACTCATACAACACAATGAAGTCACACACAAGTCTACAGCTTATGAATGGCACGACTGGTGTTGATAAGTCTTTCCAATCTAACGACAACGTTTACTTGACTGGCGAACCACGCTACGTGCCAAGTACATCTAACATCGTTGATCCTGGTCAGACTACTACAGAAAACTTTATCATTCGTGTGAACATGACTAACTCTGGCTTCACAGCAACTTCTCCTCTAGTGGATGATGACTTGTCGATTCTTAACTGCTACCAGTACCGCATTAGTGATGATGTGGACCGCACTGGTACATACGTATCTAAAGTCTCTACACTATCTGATAGAATGTATGCTGAAGGGCTTAAAGTGTATGTTGGCGCATATCGCCCAGCTGGAACAGTAGTAGACGTTTACGCTAGATTCACTCTACCAACTGATGTTGAAAACACGACTGACTGGGTTCTACTAAATAATCTGAATAAGCATATGTTCTCTGCATCTTATAACACACGTGATTACCGTGAGTTCGAATATGAGTTAGACGAAGAGGCATTTGACAGCGAGTTTAGTGCGTTCCAGGTTAAAATCGTGATGCGTCACATGACAACGCAAGAGTTAGTCGATAATTCAATGGACGATATCAACCCTGAGATCAACCTATTTGCGCACCTATCTGACATAAGAGCAATTGCGGTTACTTAATATGCAAACAGAAAATCTTGTAAGAAGAGACACGACACTTGTAAACGAAGACTTGGCAGCCTATGCGGCTGCCAAGTTGAGAAAAAAGCGTGTAAAGTGGGAAAAGTCTCTAGAGGAAAGAATAAATACTCTTGAAAGTGCAGTAGCACATCTTGAGGCAACCATAGAAGAGATGAAAAGCCGATGAGCGTCACATTAGATCCAATTGTTAATAGTAACACGTTCGGAGTCTGGAAAAATCGGACAAACGAAATCATTCAAGAACTAGAGAGTGTAGCACAGATTGGCTCCGCTAGTGATACAAATGCCATTGGTGACTTGATTATTCGTGGTAATATCTCTGGCACTGGTGTACTCACTATAGACACAATTCAACCTTACACTGCTGGACAAGAAATTGTTCTCAGCACATCGTTTAAAATTGATGACCAACTCACAATCACAAATGGTGGTAGTGGCACAGCTTCTATTCAATTGCAAGATGATGGGCTAAACACTTGGTCAATCACAACAGACGGTGAACATGACCTTATCGATATCAAGAAAGGTGCTACATTCTTCCGTGTGGATGCTAGCACTGGCGAGATAACTGGATCAAATGATCTAGTAATATCTTCTAATATTATGCCTACCACAGACTCTATCTCAGAGGGCACATCAAACAAATACTATTCAGATGACCGAGCCCGTAACGCTTTGAGTGTAGCTGAAGGCAGTTCGATTCAGTATGATCCAGAGTCAGGCGAATTCGACTTTGTTCTACCTCATATTCCAGAGTATGGAGTTACTTCCAAAAAAGCACTTACTCGAACAGCGGTAGAAGACGGTGATAATACAAACTACACGTTTGGCGTTAACGTTGACGATTCATCTATTAAGATTAACACTACTAGTAACCAACTATATGTTCCTGATACATTCATTCGAGGATTGTATTCTGAGGGCACCGGAGTAAGTATCAGCACTGATGGCGAAATCTCTATCGGGCAAGCAGTAGGTACCAGTGACTCGGTCACCTTTAGCAGTATAACTTCTACCGGAAGCGTATCATCCGCTGGTGTAACTTCTACTAGTGACGTTGATGTTAAGAGTGGTACTGATACTAAAATTCAGCTTAAAGCATCTGACGGCTCTATTGTAGCCGAAGGCGATATCACAGCATTCGGTACTGTATCTGATGCTACCTTAAAAGAAAACGTTGAAAAGATTGACGGTGCGCTTGAAAAGGTAGAACAGATTTCTGGTTACACATTCAACTACATCGATACTCCTGATGTTAGAATGGCTGGTGTTATCGCTCAAGAAATGGAAAAGGTTCTACCTGAAGTTGTATATGAATATGAGCAAAATGACGAAGTGCATAAAGCCGTTCGTTATGGTAATATCGTACCCCTTCTAATTG
>Ga0209955_1000074_pt1 | contig 40907 bp, 50 predicted proteins | sample SalPonA_A_H2O_MG_FD_185716 | JGI IMG/M metagenome (GOLD analysis project Ga0209955, IMG submission 185716) | Water microbial communities from South San Francisco under conditions of wetland restoration - Salt Pond MetaG R2A_A_H2O_MG (SPAdes)... | ecosystem: Environmental > Aquatic > Non-marine... | reverse complement strand
GTTTAACAGCAAGATACTTCCACTAAAACTAATTAGTCAAGAACTTTTTAAACGTTTAACTTCTCTATTTAGAAGGTGTAACGTTAAGGCTAAGAACGACACTTCGGATCTTTTGCGCGACCCAAGTTATGTCATCTAAGAATGTGTGGCGGATAAGAGAGGTATGTGACTGAATCTCGCGTTAGGATAAGCTGATTACAATAAAATATGTCTGCTCTCAGGTATATTAGAAATAGCTAACGGACTGCATAGGCCAAAAACTGGACATATATTCGACTCCCGGAAATGGCAGAGAAGGGTCGTGAGGCGAAGTTCATGTTCGCCCAAACGTTACCTAGGCTTCCTAAAAATTGTTGATTTACGGCTGCAGCTTCAGTCTCCCTGCAGCAACATATTTGCAGCAGTCCTTAGTTCCCCAAGACCTGATACCAAAATCACGCAGCGCCGACTTGAAAGCCACTAGGGTTGCTACACCAACATTATCCAGCCTCATTATGTCCTCGGTTCCTAGGTTCAACACCTGTCCAAAGGATTCGATACCGATAGACAACAAACCACTACGGACTCTTTGAGGTATCTCTGGCATTAATCTGAGAGATCGAGAAAACAGGTCGCTATCGACCGGATATATTGTGCGTGGCTTGTCTGTTTTCTTGCATACGTGCGCTTGATCTTGCGGATTGTAGACTTGCTCAGTAGTTAATCCGATCGAAGCCATTAGCTCTTCAAGACTTTGTAGTTTTTTTGGCCCAAGCCCGTTTATGGCAGTTAGGTACTTAGCAGATTGAGCACAGACGTGTCCGACCGTCGCGATACCACTTCGCTCGAGAATTCGTAGGGTTACGTCTGAGAGTGGTTTGCCTTCGAGTGCGTTGAGAAATCTCAGCTCGGTGTTCCAGATGTCTAACGACAAAAACTGAGGACTGGGCAGCTCTCCCGCTTGATGCTGATTAACATGAGTCATAGCCATAGTGACTACCTCTGCAAGAAAAATCCCTTGGGTTTAAACAACTCTTATCATGTTAGATCAGAAAAACGGGTAAGTTCAGCTTCGAATGCCAATCTAACGGTACCTGTCGGTCCGTTACGTTGTTTTCCGATTATAATTTCAGCGATACCCGCATCAGCGGAGTCCTCGTTGTACATCTCGTCTCGGTAGATGTGGATGATTACGTCACTGTCTTGTTCGACTGAGCCCGATTCGCGTAAGTCAGAATTAATGGGGCGTTTGTTGGGGCGATCTTCAACTTTTCGACTCAATTGAGACAGTGCGAGAACTGGACAGTCCATCTCTTTCGCCAATTTTTTGAGTGACCGTGTGATTTGGCTGATTTCGAGATCACGCCTTTCGTACTTTCCATCACACGTCATCAGTTGGATGTAATCCACAACAATCAATGCGAGATCACTATACTCGCGACGGGTACGTCGAGCTGCCGAGCGAATACTTGATGGGGTGTGTTCGCCACGATCATTGATGGCCAGGGGTAAGAGTTGCATCGCTTGTGAGGCACGAAATACGCGTGCTTTTTCGTGGCCGTCAACCGCGCCGCTGGCGATTGCAGAATGAGATACGCTTGAGATCAAAGACAGTTGGCGGTCAACGAGTTCATCGCTACTCATCTCGAGTGAGAAGATCAGAATTGGGCGCTCCGAGTCGATCAGGGCATTGGTCGCAAGCGTTAATGCAAAGGCTGTCTTACCCGATGATGGGCGCCCAGAGACGATAACCAGGTTGCCATTTTTCAATCCGCTAGTCATATCATCGAGCTGTTTAAAGCCCGTCGTGAGTCCGATGAGTTTTCCACCGTTTTCAATGCGCTGCTCTAGTCGAGCCTGTGCTTCAGAGAACAGACGATCGCTGCTCTGAGTTTCTCGCGTTACGTCAGCGTGAGCGGCTATATCGAGGACCGACGCTTCAGCCTCCTGAACTAAATCGGCAACGTCCCTACCTTCGGGGTGTAGGGCGCTCTGTTGCAGCTCTTTGCCGATTTCCAGTAAGCGACGACGCTGATGGCGCTCGATCACAATGCGCGCATAGTTTGCAGCATTACTGGAGCTTGGTGTGTTCTCTGCAACCTCTGCCAGATAGGCGATACCGCCCACTGCATCGAGGCGGCCGTCGTTCTCCAGGTGCTCACTGAGCGTAACAACATCAATGGCCTGTCCACGCTGAATGAGCCGACCGAAGGCCGCGAATATGGCTCGGTGCGCTGCAGCCCAGAAATGTTCTGCTGCTAAACCTACATCCTCGGAAACGGTGTGGTAGCTCTCTTGGTGGATGATAACCGCGCCAATGACACTCTGCTCGGCTTCAAGCGAGAAGAGTTCCGGGAGCGTTGTGAGTTCAGATGATGCGTTCATGTTTGGGAGTCTATCCTGTTGAAATCAGTAACTAAAGAGGTTGTTCTGCGTCGCTGCCCTACTCTTCATCGTCCCCTTCATATAACGCTCTCTCTAGCGCCTCTTCCTCCCGCTCGCGCTGCTCGGTCCAATTGTGCAGTGCCTTGTCCCATTCCGGGCTCATGAGAGCCCGTTGTAGTCTGTAGAAGTTCTCAGGTTCAGCGTCGAGCGCATCAATTTTATCTGCCAGATCAATAACTACTGAAAGGAGGTATTCGATATCCGTGTAGGTATTAGGTTCGAGTCCACAAGGGGCCAAGGTTGCAGCTCTCACCAATACCCGCACTTATGCCGTTGGAAAAACGGTAGTGTCCGGGGCGTGACACGATGAATTCTGTGAGTTTTCGTAAAAGCTCAGTGCTCATCGTTTTAGATTCTGGATATCGCGCGTTAACCATTTGACGCGATCTTCAAATTCGATTTCTTGATCCGCTTTGCGACGCCCTGCGCTACGCAGTTCGAACTGGCGGCGCTGATCAATCTTGCGACGATCTTGTTTAGAGGTTCTACGCTCCGCACCCTCGTAAAAACTGTTGTGCCAATCGCGATACCACTCTTGGGCTCGCTGCATACTCGGATGTTTGGGGCCGACTGGTTGCTCTGTTTCGTACTCAACGTACTGAAAGGTGATTCGGAAGTTGAACGAGTTCACATCGCCGACCAGTTTGAGCTTTGGGGCTTCCTGACTGATTCCGTGTTCAATATTCACGCGCGCTCCTTGAGCATCTCGTATGTAAGACGGGTGTGAGTCGCGGTATCGAGTAGCGCGCCAAACACCTGCGCGAGGCCCAAATACATCACACCGACCAAGATCATGCCGCCGCCGGTGGTGAGACCACCTACGCCACTTAGGACGCTCATGCCAGCGAGGCCGGTGATAATCACAAGAAGACCGAAGATCATCACCAGAACACTCACTGCAGATATCAGGCCAATTGCGAAACGTGCGAGTCCATATTCAGTCGATTTAGGCGTCGATACAGGTGAACTTGGGTCTCTGGGTGCGGCCACAACAACCGCATCATCGAGTACATCGACACCAAGCGGTTTGCGAGGCGTGAAACGGCCTTGGCGCAGCTCACCGCTTTCTGTTACCCACTCAATAGTGAGTTGTAAGCTATCCCGACCCTGATCAATTAATCGAGCCAAGTCAGCACCTCGATCCACAAGTGAGCCCTCAATTGCTGAAATTTGGTCGCCTTTACGTATGCCGAGGCGTGAGGCCTGTCCTGCTGGGTTGACGGTTGTAATGCGTAACATTCCGGTCTCCTAGTCTGTTCACTTCGATGTGTCGAAATAAGTAAGCATTCGATGCTCAGTTTTACAGCCTTGATTCTGGCCGTTGTCATACTGGCATTTGTTACGGAACGTCCAGTTGCCCGCGTCGTCGTAGGCGTAATCAGTGAAGATAAAAACGCGCTCGCCGTTCGGCACGCGCTGACCGCCCAGGAGGTAACCCGAGCGAATCGCACCCGCCGGTGGGAAGGCCGACATGCGGTCTTGAATGGTGCGTCGAAGCTGGACACCTGAGTCGGCCGCATACTGTGCGACGTCGACGGTTCGACTCTGAGAGTCCCACCAGGTCGTGATACTGACTTCATGGACTGCGATACCGTCGCGGTTCGTGCCAGAACGATAGCCATAGCTATGACCGAATCCCGGATCAAGAGTATCAGGCGGACAAACCTCAAAGCCATTATCTCCCCAGCACATGATGGCCGGATCCTGTTTGATCGTATGCTGAGTGAGGTAGCCGTTCTCTGTACGCCACTCCAGTCGCGCGCCGCCGGGGAAGCCGCTACCGAGTGTTGTCTGGTTACCTTGGCGTTTGAAGTCGTATCGTGGACCGGTACTGCGTTGTAATAGATCGCCCACGTCTGAGCGTATGAACTCAACGATGCGCTTCTGTCCATCTGCGGTGTGGATCTCCACCTGAGTCGGTATCTGTGTGAGCGTTTCGTGAGCGTAGGTGTGGATCTGGACAGCGTTGTCTGCGCCCTGACGGCGGATCAGCCTACCCTGCTCATCAAAGGTATAATCAGCACTCAATTGCGCTGAACAGGCAATCGGTTCGGATGGGTTTGGGTTGCACTCGGCGTACCAGCGCATACTGGCAACGGAGCCCTTCAGGTCGCCACCGTACGCACCTTCGACTTCTGGAATTGCGTTGATCTCTTTGTTGATCCAATGACCATTGACCTCGAGCGGCAACGCGTACGCTGATGTCGTGGAGACCAAGCACAGCGTTAACCCGACCGCGCGCAGCATCAATGAAGATCCGCTTTGCTTAATAACAACTCATCAGCCGTTTCGGCAAAGACCTCAATCTGAGAACGATATTCTGTCTGCAAGTTGAGTAGTCCAGCGAGCGCTTTAGCGCTCTGAATAGCACGGTAGGCTGGATGCGTCGCATCAAATTGAGGCTCATCTACCAGGCTAGCAAGCATCTTGCGATTAACCGCTACAAAGTCGCCTGGATTGCGTTTGATCTTATCTGAGATAGAGTCGTCCATGGTGTGCTCCTAGTCCTTAGCTTTGAAATCACGGCGACTCCGCAGATGCTTCGCTGCAGCACTCGTCGCACTGATTGTTACAGCACCACCGAGGCCAAGGGGGGTGACGATGGCGATTGAATAGATAACCTCAGGCATGTTGAGCTCCTTGCGTTTGAGTGAATTCACTCGAAGGCGGTCTAGTCTTTTCACGTTTGGGAGGCAGGCGGTAGTCGTGTCCGGGAAGGATGACCATCGCTTCGGGGGATTCATTGCGCACGATCGCGTGCCAGCGCGCCAGCTTCTTGCGCATGTGCAGTGTTAGGCCGTTGACTTCAACCTGTTCTGTTCCCATCTCCGACTCTTCGCTGTCATCGTCAGCCTCATCAAGCGGCGCCACGAAGATCGCCTTAGGTGTGTCGCTGTCGAGCAAGATTGCGGTGGCTAAGACTTGCTCGGCCGGGGCGCCATAGCGCAGTACGACTTGATAAGCGCGCCCCTGTGCGTTGAGATCGTCAATCAGGCGCGACTCTGGCACATTGTCCGGCACGGGTATCCAGTTCTCATCAACGTGCATGCCAACGATTTGATTCGAGATCAGCGCCGTGCCCTCTCGATGCACGCGGGCTAATATCATGAAGTGACCGCTACCCGAGCGAAGCGCTTCTAAACCTGCCTCATTCAACAGGGCAAAGCGCTCGTAGCTGCGAGCGGGAACCGTGACGGTCTCATTGCAGTAGCGCAGAATAATTCGTGGGTTATTGAAGTTGGTGTCGATCGAGTGTACCTGGGCAAAGACGAAACCGTCTGGCACGACGCCGCGGCTCGGTTTGAGGCCATCGATAAACGAAAGTGCTGCTTGGTTGTTGGCTGCAAATTCACCCAACTTGGCATAGTTCGGGATGAAGAACGTCTTAGACAACGATTGCTTGGGTGTACGTAAAAGCTGTGCCGCGCCTTTGAGTTCGCGCGATACAATCCCCCAGAAGCGTTTTCCCGCCATCTTAGGGTAGAACCGGCTCAGGCGTGCCTCTTCGTATATAAGGTCCATCAAACCACGCAGCGTCAGGCGAGGGGCGCTGGCTTTCGCAACAAAATCGCCAGGCGCTGCTGGCGGCGGCATATCATCACCGGCTTCTTTAAGCGGGTTACCTGCACCCACCTTGTGGGACATCGAGAAGCCGAGCTTTACGGTCGTGAGGTTGGTCACCGGATCATTAACGATTGCCGAGGCTTCAAATGCGCCGCGGCCGCTGAGCACGGCATTGATTTCATAGTGTGGGCACTCGGCATCGTGGTTCTGGCCTGTGCCGGGCATCCGTTTCAGGTAAAAGCCACCGTTGATGTGAGCGATGTAGAGCTCAGGCGTTGCGTCAGTACACAGACAGTTCGCACGTTCACCCTCACCGTGCGCGGCTGCCAGTACGGTTTGCAGAGTAGGATCGTTTGAATCGTAGCGCTCGCTACCAATCTGTACGCGCATCAGACCACCCCCAGTTGGCGTCGTAGAAATTGCGCTTGCTCAGCACTGAGGCGTACAAAACGGACAAACTCCTGTCCATCATGAACCAGCTCAACAAGACCCTCCTCAACGTCAGCAAAGTAGACGCGTTTGCGAATAGGACCGCGCTGCGCCAACTGCTCAATAACCCAATCAGCGCAGCTGAAGATGCTGGCGCTCTCACATTCACCGTCATCACACAAAGCGATAAAGGTGTCGGTTTCACCGCAGCAGTGAAACGAGGTTTTGTGCGGAAACTTGTAGTCGTAAGGTTCGCTCATGATTTCTGCTCGTCCGCTTTTACAAAGATCAAATCCTCCCGCTTGAAGACGCGTGCGGGCGGCTGGTTGTCGCGGCGATCCTTATCCAGTCCGTCGTAGACGCGGACCTCAAAGACATCGGGAATGGCGCGGTAGACGAGGCGTTTAGCCAGTTGGACGTAGGCATCAGTGGCGTTCATGGCTGCCACGTCGAAACATAACATTCGTGTCTCTCTTTTCGGCGTCAGGGCACTCACTTCCACGCTGAATCGGCGATCACGCCCTGCACGCTTCCCCGGTGCAGGTTTGCCAAACAACAGTTCCTGAACATCCAGTGAGGCAGAGCGTGTCGCCTGCCCTGCTGCTTCGAGCGCATTGAGTGCACCGCGCAGTTCAAAGCGCCAGTCCATCAGGTCAGGATGACGTGGACGCAGTGCATCAATGTGCTCGGCCAGAGACGGGTTTGATAAGCCGCTGTGAGCGGTTCTAAAGATCGTATTTACATCCGTTTCATTCAGGATCATGCGCGCTTCTCCTAGAGGTCCAACATCATGTCGCCCCACACGGCGGGGTCGCGCTGTGCATCGTCATACATGCGGTATTTGAGGCGGACTTGGGATTGGTTCGTCGCAATGCGCGCGACTTCCAGCTCATAGCGTGTGAGGTAATCGACTTTGCGCGTCGGGCCACCGAAATTGCCGCTGACCATGTAGATCTTGCCGGGAACGGCGTCGTAGCTCGCATCAATGCCGGTGTTGTTGATGTATTTCTGTCCTGCGGCCTGTCGGCGTGCAATGTCATCCGGATCGAGGAAATCGAAGCCCTTCTTCACCTTCAAGTAGGTAACATCGACATCGTAGGGGTAGGTCTTCTCGAGCGTTATCCACTCAGACCACTGACCATCGGGTAGCGTATAGTCGCTACACCAGCGTGGATCGCCTGAGTCGACGTTGGGTACCTCTCCTTTAAACGCATCACTGCGCATTCCGCACGGATGCTCATCACGTGTAAAACCCGGCTGCGTAACAACAATGCGATTGCCGGTAGGGGCTGGCTGCTCTTTCTGTGGCCCAAAGGGGTTTTGCCAGCAGTCTACGCACTGACCGTTTACATACGTGTGCTCACCTGAGGTGGTGACACAGCCGGTCAGCAGAGATGTGCCCAACAGTGTTGCTAAGAGAGGTTTCACGTTCATAGACTCAGATCCTTTTTCCCGTTTTGGTAAGCGTAAGCAATACAGGAGAGCCACGACGCGTTTAATGGTGCATAGCTCGGTGTACTAATTTGGTCTCCTGCATCACCCCTATTACCTCACGGAAAACAAAACTTCGGCGGGTGAGAAACAGGCTTTTATAATGATCACAGTCCGACATATAACGTCCATATTAACACCACCGTGCCACTGGTAGAGTGCGCAGATAAGAGGAAGTGAAGAGAAACAAAGGTTAAATAAGGTAATAGGCTGATCGGTTATCCTGCTACGGAGTCCTTATTAATGGTTTAGATATTGTGTCGGACTGTGATCGTTATGCAGAGCGTTAAACCTTCGGTTATACTACGCAAGGAACCGAGGAGTCGTAATGAGTGGTGAAATAGCACAGAAAGTTGAACAGTTGCGTCCAGCGTATAAGACACTGCAGCACTGTGCGCGCCAACTCAAAGAGTATCTGCTCGATACGCGGGCCGATCACTGGTGTATCGTTCCTACCCTACACAGCGAGCACCTTGAATCCGATGCGTACGAACCGACCATCGATGAGTGGATCGCACTTGCCGATACGCTCACCCTGATGCGCATGGATAGCGAGAAGCGTCATCAACATGCTGGGGTGCTCGTCAGTGATGATGCTCACCTGATAAGTCTAGTTGCGAACGTTAACCAGGCGAAGTCCTCGTTTAAAGCAGCGGTCTGGTCTATCAACCCCAAACCGCAAGAAGAGACCACCGAGCGCACCCTCTTCAACGAATGGTTGCTTAAGTCGCGCCGCGATGCCTCTTTTACGCGTGTGTTGAATCTCATCGGCGCGAAAGAGCTCAACTTGGCTGCGGCTTACCGAGATATCAGAGTGACCGCGCCAAACGTGACGCGCTATAGCTATACATGGGACAAACACCGTCGGCGCAGTCGAGTCATCAGCCGCCAAACTGTCGGCCGCTTGATCGCCCATATCGCTGATAAGAATCCACTTCAGGCCGAATACTACCAGCAGGAGTTGCGCACTGTAGCCAGTCGCTCCCCTCGCCTGCTCCACATTACGCACAATAACCCTGTGTTACGCGCAAACATCAGTTTCGCGCCAGTCGAGGGGCAACGACCGCCGCGTCAGCTCATCATCGCCACTGGAATTACTCTAATCCCGCAATCGGAGGTACCCGCCATCGTTTGGCGGCCGAAACCAAGCGAACGTGAACTCCAAGCACAGAACCGCGATGCAAAAGATCGTTTCGATGAACGTTATAAACCGGTAATCGCTGAACTGGGTGTCTACTATGACCGGGCCTCGCTCCAATAATCAGCCCAAGCTTCATGTTTACGCCCAACAGGGTGCGATGACGGTTGAGTGGACCTTTACCCAAACGGTCGATGGCGTTCACCCGACTATCAATCTTGATCTGACGCGTGGCCAGAAGCCAGATTACGATTGGAGTGAGAAAATCACGCTGCAACTGAGCGTTCGAGAACTTCCGTTACTCGCCGGTGTGACTTTAGGTTTGTTGCCCAAAGTTCACTTTAAGCGGCCTGATAAGGGCATCGTAATTCAACGCCAGGACAACAAGTTGTATTGTCACGCATCCGCCGCGGACGGACGCAAGGCGGCCTTGCCAATTTCGATTGGCGATACACAGCGGTTAAGCGAATTCGCACTCGCAGTATTACTGCGTGGGAGTTTGAGCGGTGATGCACAGATGGTGTTAGCGGCGCTCAAAGGAAGTTGCGCCCTTTACACAGAGGAGTCAGTTGAGCGACGAGCTAGGTGACGCCCCGCGTTCAAACCACAGTGCCTGTGCTTTACGATCGATCTCCTCCATGAAGGCGATAGTCTCAGGTGAGCAGTCAGCATTGGGCATTGTTACGATAGTAATAAACGAGCGTAACCGCAGATAACAGGTATCGAGTTCATCAAAGCTCTCGCGCGATTCGAGTTCATCGTACGCCGATTGAGCTTGATCTATCAAAAGTTGATCAACGTTCGTTATTGTCATGATTTGTCCGAAATTCGCGCAAAAAGTATAACATTTCTGCCACACTGAGTCTTACTAGACGTGAGGTGCGTACCATGAACACTGCAAAAGTCGTACAGATCAGTTTTTATGCCTTGGCGCTTATTTGCGCGGCGGGTGTTGTCTTCAGTTGGGAAAATGTCTTCAACACCCAAGACAGTTTGATCGGCATTGGCGCAGCATTGATGTTGGTACATGCAGGGGCCAATCCGGACATCATCCTTAAACCGCTACAGCAGAATACGCTGATGAATGGCAAGCTGGCATTAGCCGGTAAATTCGGTTTGCTCTTTCTAATTCTCGGTTTAGTTGAAGTCTCAGGTGCGTTTACAGCCAGTCCAACTGGCGTTTAATTCTTACCCAACTTGGCATCGAAGTTGCCGCGGATTTTAAAAATACCTAAGTCGAGTAACGTGTCTCCTTCGCTTTGAGTAAATCCGTTTTTGCAATTCTGCAGCGTCAGCTGATCATCATCGGTTAGAAAGAGCCCGTATTTCTTGGCAACGCGGGTGTACCTGTACACGTATTCGCATTGGTTCGTCGGTGGCAGCCAGCGAGAAATCGGTTTAGCGCCCTTTGAACGGTTCAGGTTTGCTTCGACTGGCCATAAATTCACAGGGTCATTAGCAAATGCGACGCGTCTCTCGTAATCCCACGCGTAAGCACCGCGTTCCCACGCCAATGCGAGTGGAAAAAGATGATCAACATCTAACTCTGACGCTTTGTAATGGACCCGATTGGTGAAGGGCGATATCCACTTACCACGATCAACCGTGCAATTATTGTCCGTTCGGTACCGAACGGGTTCGGTTGACAGTTCGATCAGGATCTCTGCGCGTGTGTTTTGACAGTCGCGGTCAAAGTCAGCCCAACCACCTTCCCCAAAGTATTCGCGTTGATACTGCATCTGGCTGGCTGAACGAGTTGCAGTATCAACACTGCCCTTTGTACCACGCGGCAGTCGGCCGCCGTCATTGAGACACTCATCTAAATTCTGATACTCCACATATGTACGCGTCACATCGTACCAGGGTGATGATTCTGTATGGCAGATCATCGAGCGCGACATCTTCACGGGCGCTGCGGTGGCAACTAGGCTCGTGCTGAGTGTGAGCAGTAAAAGTAAACGAATAAACATAACAGCATCCTTAGGTGATTAGATACTTCCATTGTCACCCAGTATAGGAAACTTAGACGGGACTACTGTCTGATAACTTCGAGCATCCCACTGTGCCCTCCCCCGCTCCAGATGCGAGAGACGATGCTATGTCCTCGAAGGTCCATGCGTTCATCCAATCGAGTAGGTATGTTTCCCGCGAACGCGCGCATACGCTCTGGGGCGATTGCAAAATGTTGTGTGGTTTTGGGGTTGGCTAAGAATTTGTCGATCAGGTGATCGACGAGCTGATCAAGTTTGGTAAGGGCGACAGAGGGTGGATACTGACTCATCGCTTGTATTGTAGTTGTTTCAGTAACTCTTCCAATTCTGCGTCATCGTCAAACTGGATGACAACTCTGCCTTTCCCTTTCGAGTTGATCTTACAGAGGACATCGAGACCTAAAAATTCGGAGAGACCTGTTTCGAGTTTAACTTCGTTATCGGAGCGCCGAGGTTTGTCTGCTTGTGCTTCGGCAGTTGCTTGCCGACGTTTGAATTCAGCCACTAATGCCTCAACTTGGCGAACATTCAGTTGTCGCTCAACGATTGTCTTGGCGATTGCGAGTTGTTCACTGGGGTCGTCGATGCCCAGTAATGCGCGTGCATGCCCCGCTGAAATATCTCCGTGTTCCAATAGCTCAAGTACCGCTGGCTCGAGCGACAATAGGCGAATAGCGTTGGCGATCGCAGGCCGTGATTTCCCAGTACTCTCAGCAACTTCAGCCTGGGTGAGGTTAAACTCAGTTTGCAAACGCTGCAGCGCTCGAGCTTCGTCAACAACACTCAAGGCTGACCGCTGGATATTTTCGATTAGACCGAGCGTAGACATTTCGAGATCAGTCGTGTCGCGGATCAGTGCAGGTATTGTGCCTTTGTCAGCGAGAATGGTTGCACGTAAGCGTCGCTCACCGGCAATTAGCTCGTAGCGTGATCCACCCGAACCAACAATCTCGCGAACAGTTACTGGTTGAAGTAATCCTTGTGCTCGAATGGACGCAGCGAGTTCCTCGAGTTCCGTTTGATCAAAGTGAGAGCGAGCTTGATAACGGCTTGCGTCAATCAGGTCGACCGGTAGATCTACCAGCGTATGACCTGGTTTCGACTCATCGTTGGGTGACGCGAGTAAAGATCCTAGAGTGGTCTTTGGAGTCGTGCCTGTTCTGCGTGCCATCGTTAAATCCGGTGTTATGATGGCTGATCGTATCACAACCTCATAAACGTTATTGTTTAGCGCGTATGCGCCTATTATATTTAATAGGCTCTAAGAAAGATTTCCAAAGAGTTCGAAATAACTTCTTTTTGAGTTCAGAGAACTTTCTGAGTCTCTTCTGCGATTATATCACTGATGACTCTATGCTTAGTGGCTACGTGGCTTCTAGCGATATTCACACTCACCCGAGGTTCGGGGTTTCACGAATCAAAGTTCAGTGTTTCACTATCTGGATTCAGCTTGATGACGCTCTAGAGTTCGGAGAGTCACGAGATTGAGTTCGAAGTTTCACGGCTTAAGGTTCGAGGTTTCACGAAGCCATCCACAGGTTATACAGACTTAACCACACGTTATCTACAAGTTACACACATTTAGCATCACGTTAAGCGACGATTGTAACAGATGTTAGTTTTAATTTATATGTCTGTTTATGTTTTCCCAGCGATGTTTGCCCTGACAATCTAACAATTTAGTCTTTTTATTCGGTTAAAATATCTCGGCAGAATCATAACCCCTTATCAGCTGATAAGGGGTTGTATGAAAGCTGACCGTATGAGAAGCCAAAATGTTTCATAAGTTATTGAAATTATTACTCTATGTACTGTGAAGTTCGGGGTTTCACGAAGCCAATTTAACGGATCAGTTGAGCCAATTCTTGCTGAAATGTAGTTATTTATTTTGTTTTTTTAGCTGTTTTGCGGGTTTTTTGAGTGCGTTAGCGGAGAAACTGGAGGATTAAATGACGATTTGCTCGGAAAATACCACGCTGAAGTTCGGGGTTTCACGATAAAAAGGACGCGTGAAGTTCGCGGTTTCACGATGGTTTATTTAGCTATATAGCTGTTTTATATCGTATTTTCTGGCAGATCAGCGAGCGTTCTTGTAGAGGTCTTTGATCTCTTGGGGAATGTCGTTGCGTTTAGCGGTTTTCGCAAAGTCAGCCCAGGCCTTACGGGTGGTGCCGTTAGGATCGGCTTTGAAGTAAAACATATACTCGCCGGCCGTTTTAGACACGCTTTCACCCTTTCGTTTAGGTCGAGGACCAACCCACATCGCAACGTCTAGGAGCGGCTGCGACTTATTTAAGGCGCGTAGCCGTTTTCGCTTCTTGGTTACCTGATCTTCATCCAGTGACCAGCGGCACTCGTTATAAATCGTTGACTCGCTGACGATAACAACTTTGGTGCTCTTCTTGATATGGAGTATTGCTTTCTCTGTGAGCGCTCGGTGCTCAGGGGACTTCATGTACTGAATACCCACAGGGAGCCTAAAACGCGCAGAGTCATTCATCAGCGCGAGGAATAGACTCTTGTTGAATTTGATCCACGTGCGCTCGTTAGCGTTCGGAGTGTCGAACACTTTACCGTCGATCAGCTTTGCAGAGCCTGATTTCCAGAAGTTTTCAATGATACTAAAACCGCCAGCGTCCAGAGATTTAGAATCCGTCGCAGGCTTCCCTTCAGCGTCTGTGATGAACGAGAGTCCAATGGTTTTATCTGTGCCCGAACGCTTGTGCTCGGCCCGCTGGTCCTCATTCTCTATTTTGGTGTAACTCTGAGAAATAGAGATGTTACTGCGGTAGCGCGTGCCGTTGAGCACATTGAGTGTGGTCCACAGTTGCTCATATTGGTGTCCGTCAGGGACAACGCCGAGCCAACGGAAATAGTGAGCCGGTGTGAAAGCAGCATAGATGTTCTCATGGTCCTCATGGAGCTGGATTTCGTTGACCTGGCTGGTTAGCCAGATCATCAGCTTGTTCTCTGGATCAGCTGGGCACCCGACGGCCGTGCCAATCACTTCAATTTGAAGGCCATTCTGGGAGAACGTCGGTAACTCCATCGGACGTTGTTGAGTGGCGGCAAATAGTCCCGCTCGGGCTGCAACTAACAGTTGGTGTGGGTCTACGTCCTCGTAATCGAGCGACATCACACGCGGCATCTTCTGCAGTGCTTGTGTAGGCTCGTTCTGATTCTCGTCCGTGGCAATCGAAGGGTTTTCGATTACCACTACGTCGGTATCGCTTTGGAATGGCGTGTCAGATTCGGGCGTAGATGGTTCTTTTCGGTGTTTAGCGAGAATCGCATCCAGCTTGCTCATCTGATCACTCATTCATCAGCTCCTAGCAGGCCTTGGTAGATTGCGACACGCACAAATGCTGATGCAATAGGCGTCTGTTCCAGAGGCAAGGTACCCTCCTCTACATCATCTTCAAGGATTGCCTGAAAGTCGCCTGCATCGAACTTAAACTGAAGCAGTTGAATGGCTTTGTTCTGACGATCGTCGATGGAAATGGTGACGACTGGATTGTCCGCACCTGCATCAAGCATATCGTGAAACAGGAGTCGCACAATATCGGCTTGATCCATTGCCAGCAGTGCATCGAGGTATTCGCGGACTTTACCGCTGCGTCCACGCGAGCCAACAATTGCCTCGAGTGCGGCAATCGCCTTTTTGGGGAGTCTCACACTGATTCGGTGCTGAACCGTCTTGGGAGCCTTGAGCTGCATCTCCTCCTGACGAGGCTCTGTACTTTGCGCAGAACGCTGTTTAACGGCTTCCGCAGTTTCCGTTGACAGTTTGCGTCGGGCCATCAGAGGTGATCTCCAACATACTCTTCCCAGAGTTTCATCATCAGTTGAGCGTCTGTTTTATCTTCCCAGACCTCTTTGCCACGTACTTCTTTAAATCGCTGTTTCAGAGCCTGCTCTGCTTGTGGCCCTTCACCGCGCAGCAACGATGAGATAAGTCTGTTATGTAGAGTGAAGTCTTTTTTAGCGCCGTTAAGCTGTATCGTTGGAGTCGCTTTTCCAGATTTCGTGACTTTCGGTATAGCGGTTTCATTAGAGGGTGACGCGTCAGCCTCCTCGACTGCGATAGATTCACTCTCAGTGTTAGTCGATTTCGCTGCCTCAACTGCCGCGTCTTCTCCGAGTAATGCCCGTAGGGCTTCGTCAGGAAGGGGTGCTAGCTCTGCCATTTTCGCAAGGGAAAATCCCACGCGACCATTGTCATTGACGTAATACTGCGCACGATCTAAGAAATAGTCGCTTAGTGGTGCATGCCTGAGAACGTTTCGGATGCGTTGTGCTTCCGCCTGATTCTTCAGGCCGAAACTGATCAGTTCAGAAAGGCTGTAATCATCCACGGTTTTCCCGCGTTCGGTTAGCTGCTGTTGTATAAATAAAACCTGCTGGTAAGGTTTTAACTCAGCATGCATGTTGTTGCTGACGAATGAGCGTTCAGCCAAAGCCTTTGCGTCTGCCGATTGGATTTGAGAGCCAGAAATGTACGGCCAGTTTTTGAATCGGTAGGTGATTAGACGGTGGTTACCTTTATTGGCGCGTTTTATCGCCGTATCGCTGCCTTCATCTGTATGAAGATACCACTGAATATCCTCTTCGAGATCTTGCTGGGTAGGCATCGTTTGACCGAGGTTAAGCGCGTAATCAACAGCGATCCATTCGTCGTTTCCGTGCTCGCTTGAATTGCGGACTACAGTCTCCAGTATTTTTCTCATTTTTCCAAAGCGTTGCTTCTCGGCTTCGGTGAGATCGACTGCATCACGATGAAACTTGCAGTACAGGGCACTGTCCCAACCGCTCTCTTCGATCCACCGATCAATTTTATCATGGGTAATAGTGCGCGCTTCTTTGCGTTCGTTGTTGGGATTGAGTTGTACATCCGTTACTTTGATAGGTTTCGGAACGATTCGGGTTGTTTTGCCCGCCTCAAGCAAGTCCGATTCAAGGATTGCATCCCCCAAACCTTGGCTGATCGCGTCGTTTTCGAATCGATTGGGCTGCGGTGTTGTGCGGCGGCGGCTCATGCAGTGACCTCCGTGTCATGTAGGTAAGGTGTCTTTGCAGCGTACGCTTCAACCTGTTCAAGCGCAGGGTGACCTTTAAACACTCTGCGGGCCAGTTCTAGCATGACCCTCTCCACTTCTTGACGCTTCTCGTTCGATACGGGCAGCTTGAACAGACTGTCTGGCTTCACGTGCTTAAATCCACGTTTACTGATGTCAGTGGTCAGCGGAATAAACATCGGCACACCGTCCCGGGGAGATATAGGTGTCAGGTATTTTGTGTAGCGCCCTTCCTCTTGAAGATCGGCGAGCGCGCTGATGTGGTCTGTTCCGCGTCTCACCATATTTGGCACCATCGCGGTCAGCTCAACTTCACGGTCACCATTACGCTGCATTTGCTCAGTACGGGTTGCTCCAACCATCGATAGCAAGCCTTGCATCGCTTTCGCCTCGGGTACGAATGGGACAACCAAGTGCGTTGCCGCACGCATGGCCGCACGGAACATGGGCGTTCGGGTTGGCGCAGTATCGATAATGATGATGTCGTAGTTGTCAGCGTACTCTTTCATGTGGAGTACTTCCTGAAGGCGGTTAATCACTTTATGAAGCAGCTGCGGACTTCCGTGAGCAAAACGTCCATTTATCAGTTCGAGCTTCACCGGGTGAGCCAACATGATGTCGATTAGACCGCTAATCCGGTTTGACTCATCTTCTGCGTCTGGGCTGAATTGCGTGGGTCGTGCTTCACACATCTTGTCGTCGAAGATGTCTGCAATATTTGAATCAATATTAAGGTGAGTTTCTTCCTCAGCATTGAAGTCCTCAAGATCAGGTGGCAACGTGCCGGACTCGTTCTCCTCAGTCGGCGGCACTACTTTCATCTCTATGTATCGCTGCGATGAGTTCGCCTGCATGTCGCTATCGACGATCAGGACCTTTAGCGCTATGCAGACAGCCAGCCATTCGCTGAACAGCTCTGTAGTTGTGGACTTGCCCACCCCACCCTTCTGGTTCATGACTGCAAGACAAAGACTTCTATACGTCAGCACGGCTGCATACCTTTGTGATCAACTTTTGCGCAGTATAGCTGTATGAAAAAATAACATCAACACGACTGTATGAAATGCGACTGTATGATATTGAATATGGTCTGAAGGTCCAGTGTTTGCTGGATATTAGGAAGCTCATAGACCGTATGATTAGTAATAGGAAGCTTTATCCTGAGTGCGCTTATCATGGCTTAACCCCTTATCAGCTGATAAGAGGTGGTCAAAATATAGCCAGTATTTGCTAATAACTTAGGCTCTGTTTGTGTGTGTACGAGTGACAGCGGTAGGAGTTGTACGCCCACTGTACGAGCAATGAGTCCCGACTTCGTACGTTCGCTGTACGAAAGAAGTGACAGCATTTTGTACACAGTCCTAAAGGCTGTACTAAACTGCATCGGCTCTTATAACTAGAAACGAATGGACTGCTCGATGGATAATGGATTTATCCGGTGTGAGTTGCTGCAACCAAGCCAATACGATCCGCGCCGCACCGGACTGAGAAAAGAACGAATCGAAACTATTCGTGATCGATTTGATACCCCTGCCCTCCTGAAAAACGAAACCGAGTTTGATATCTACCGGTTAATTCGCTCAGCGCGTGCCGAATTGTCTATTGGCGATACCGAATTGGCGGCACTTTGGGTTGTCTTCGAAATTGCATTGGATATCGCGAATAAGCCAGAGAATCTGCGCGCGTCGATAACCTATCTAACTGAATCAGGCCCTGCGGGTCAGAAGAACGAAGTCTGTACGGGTATGCGACGTTACCTTGCGCATATATTGGCTGGTGAAGAGTTCGTGCGAGCTGAGCCGGTATGGTACCCCGACCTGCCTGAGCGTATCCGTGCGGAATTACGCGATAATCTTGAGCGTAATGACCTGAGTGATATTGAAATGATCTTGCTGCTCAAGTTCTTGCAAGATCAGTTGGAAGCACCGATATCGGTTCGGCGTATCAAGGTCAAAACAGGTAAAGGCCACGGCACCGCGCAACAGATTCGGCGGATTCTCAATGAGGCGAATGAGCCCATGTATGAGTTGATGCGTGATGGACATTTCACAAGCATTAACGGAATCATTACCGCGCTTAATAATCCCACCGTGAAACCGATCGAGCCATTGAACTGGTTCTCTCAGTCTTTCCTGCGTATTGATGTTGATCCTTCGGATCGAGAGTTCATTCTTCTGACAATTAACGACCTAATGTTACTGCTCGACTCTAAGCTTGAGATTGCTCGTGGGTGCGATGAGACTCTCGCCCGAGAAATCAGCGAGTGTATGGACGAGATGCAGGTTTTGTTCGAGGAACAGCGCAACAGTATTTTGCTGGATCAATCAAAGCTGCAATACATGCTGGATCGGATGATGTACTGCCAGCGGCGCTGTTACGATCAGATCCAAAATATGATCAGCAGTAATCGGTGTGTTCCATCTTAATTATCTAGATACAGGATTGGGTTGGACGAGATTGTTTCTAGGGCCGGAAACAATGTCCGATCGAACAGCATCGCACTGACCGTGTTCTGTCGGTTAGGTCCCGATATGAAGATCTTATGGAAATCGGTCTGGTCATCTTTTCTTCGATGTTTCCCCAGTGACTTGATGGTTCGCTGCAACGCTAATAGTTGCTGATCCTTTGTCGCACCAAGCGCCAGAGCAGCGGCCTGATTATCGGATAAGTATTTTTGAAAAATGGCTGGTGAGATCAACGCCAGTTCCTGCTTCACTATATGCACAGGCGCCCCGCTCTCGTTAATGCGAATACGATGGTAGCGAATTCCGTTGATAAGCCATTTAAAGAAATCTGACTCTTTGGTCAGGTCTTTAGTCTCGATATCCCGAAAGGTGGGCTTGGAAATCACCTTCTTCTGAGTTTGAGTTGTTGGAGATTTTGGAGCGACGCTCGGCTCAGTTCGCTCGGTGCGTGGGTTCGATTTATCTTGAGCGCCCTCCTCCTTAACCGGCGTTTGACTGGATGTCGACACTACACAGGTATCGTCGGATTCGACTTCCGGCTCTGACCAGGAAAATGGTGCGCTCGATGGTGCGCCGCTGGGCTCCGCGGTTTCTTTAGCGGTTTCTTTTGAGTTTTCTTCAGGATCTGGCGGTTCGTTATCAACGCCTGCATCGACAGAAGATGGTGTCTCGCGTTGACGATCAAAGGGGATCGGATTCCCTTTTCCGTCTACCGGCGTGATTGTCCCATCAAAGGCTGATGGGATGCCGTTGAGCCACACTTTTTCATTGGCAATTACGAAGAATGTCAGGGTTTTATCCCAGCTGCGTTTTTCATCATGAATCTTGGCCTCGAAGACCGATGATGTGTCCGACGGCTCTTGCGTCACTTTATGTTCGTTGAGGATCTCTATCAGTCGGCGCGGCGATTGCGGGATACCTTTGTGGCCGTTGTCGACTAGATGTGCTCGTACGGTGGTCATCACAGATTTTGCAGAAAACCAAGAGAATGACTCATCTACCCAAACGGCTGATCCCGGCATGTTGCGCTTAAGTCGCCCCTCGCTCGAGAGTGTTTGTATGGAATTGAGAATCTTCATGTGCAACGGAATTTCGTCGCTTTGGGCGCCTGTCGTTGACGACAAATTCCCGCCGGTTGACGCCCGGTCTGCTGCTTTAACGATTTCCCCTACGACACCTGCGCCCAATGTAGAGGCAGATAGCGTGTTAAACATTTGAGACATGAGTCGACGATCTGACGCTAACCATTCCGAGGCTTTTTGAGTCAGCACAAAAGGCAGAATTGTGATGCCGGCTCGATCATGTAAACCCGCAAAATTCTCGCCCTGTGTTTGTCGATATCTAAACGTGTAGTGAGCGCCTCTGGGCATGGGGCCAAACCAAGGTTGCCAGCGAACCAGCTCACCTCGGTGTTTATAAACCGTCTCCTGGTCGGTGATGATTTTTCCAACATCGTGGAGAAGGGCAGTAATGAAAATTCCAAAACGCCAACGCTCTTGGTTTAGCGAAATGTCTTCGGGTTCTGCCTGAGGCGGGAGGATGTAACCCGCTGATAAGCGCATCGCTCGATAGAGCGTATCTAACGTGTGATCAAGCAAGCCACCGGCCGTTGAATGGTGGTGGTTACGCGAGGCAGGATGGTTCTGAACGAGTTCAGCAAATCGCTCGATGGCATAAAGGTAGTGCTGAGCCCAGACCTCAGCCGTTACGGATTGGGTGCGCTTGATTGCCGTTACTTTACGACTGCGCTCGCCCTGTTCTAGCAACGCAGCGCCAGACTCCACTAAGAGAAAGTTAGCCGGTGGTTCAGGTGCTGCTGAGGGTTCCGGCGTTTTTGGAACTGTCGTGGGAGTAGGGCGGTTGAATAGATTAAGCCACGCCACGTGATGACTCCGGTTCGAGTTCGCGGTGTTGGATGTAATGGCGTAGGGCGGAATACAACGCCTCAAGCTGGGTGCAATCCCAGAGTTTAACCAGATCGGGCAGGCGACTGTCGGGTGGAACGTAAAGACTGATGTACTGGCGATTGGAGCGGGGAACGACAACGGGGCTGATACGACTGCGGTTTGCAAATGCCCATTCAACCGCCCGAGCGGTAACGTCATTGAGCCTAGTGTCGACACCATCGGTCAGCGCGATTGCACGCATCTTGGTTCGATCCATCTTACTAAGCCTTACTTTTATGGTTTGTTTTGCGCCCACTGTCATCTACTGCCCGCTACTATTTAACGCCATTTCTATAGTTGGCAGAAGCCGTAAAAAACGCTCCGTTTAATGGTGCATGGTGCGATGCACTAATTCACAAAAGGTAATTAATATCGCCTGTAGGCCGCTTAAGTATTGGATTTCATGTTACTTATGGGAAGAGATGAAAAGTAGAACGTGGTTTTTTACGAAAAAAATACTGGAAAAAAATAAGAATTTTTCTAACCTTGTCTTAAGCGACAAAAAGGGGGTACCCAATGGCTGCGGCAAAGAAAAACAACAATCAGCGCGATACACGATCGTCGAGCTCAAGTTCGGCTGAATACTACGTGCCAAGCGGCATGGTGTATGGCGCAACGATGTTTCTAAAGGAAGTGGTGCTGGCTGCGATGAATGCGTATCGCAATCACAACCTTAAATTCTTTGAAATGCATGGGATTGATCGCTCCTTGGTTGCAGACATTATGTCGCTGGATACCTGGCATATCGACGAGCTCTGTCGAAACCATGCGCATCTACTGTTGAAGAATAATCCCGGCGGCATGCCATTGCAGAACCTGGATGTAAATCGGTTCCTTCAGAACCAGAAGCAGCACATTGAAGACGAACGTATGTATCGCCAGTACCTAGTGGCGGGTGCGAGCAACACGCTCGTATCGGACTTCTTCGGTAAGCGCGCCAGCGAGGCTGCGGTGACGCGCGCTGAATTGGGTATTAAGAGCAGTTGTGGTCGCAAGAACGAACCAAAATATGCGGGCGTGAAGGACGAGGTGTACAGCGCCTACCTCGAGCAAATGAAAGAGCTGCGCGATCCGCGTAAGGCCTACTTGGCTGTTCGAGATGGGACGGGTCATGCGCTCGATTTTATACACAAGACGGTAAACTATTGGGAAGATCTTCGCGATCGTTAAGGAGTAAGTGATGGCCGACGAAAAGCAAACAGAACGCGAGGATGGGAAGATCGAATTGATTGGTTCGATCGGTTACGAAGGCGATCCTCAGTTTGACCTTCAGACGAATACAGGACTGTTCCTCTGGACCGGGCGCGAGGGCAGTGATTCGAAGTCTTTTATTATGGGTATGCCCAGCTTTTTGAAGCGCCTGCGTAACGCAGAAAGCGCGATTGCTCAGGATGACCCATACGCAGACAGAATGTATTTTTTGACCGAGCGTGCTATCGATGAGTCGGTTGAAGCGCTGAGTCAAATGAAAGAGAGTCTGTCGGAGATTTCATCGTCTGGTTCGGCGCGTTTAGTATTCCCAAAGACCGAAGTGAAGGACGCGAGAATCGTTACAGTTCGTCATCACTCACGCCTCGGATTTCGCTCCCTCGATGCGCTTATTCTCGCGGATGAATGCGCGCGCTTGGCAATGGAAGCCCACCATAAAGGTCGTTTCGGGATGGACGAGAAGCGCAAGATAATTGATCAGATTCAAAGTCGCTTTAGAAGTATTTTCCACGACGCTGCGCGTTGGAAATACACAGGCGTAACTCGCGATGACATTGCAACGAAGAACCAAGTTTCCCGTGAGGCTCTGAAGAAGCTAGGCCCCGTCGAACGCGAATTTTTACATGCGGAATTGCGCTCTAAATTCGCGCCTGATTTGCCGGATAAACGACGCGTCGTGATCCGAGAAGCCGGGGCAAATTCCGCAGACCGTAGAGCTGGCTAACCCTTAACCTTGAGCGTGTTGTTGCAGCGTATTAAGACTGATCCGGAGCGCTTAGCTTATTCGCATCAGTCTTTTTTTATCCGATTTGCAGCGGTATGCGCATCAATTAGGCAGGTCATTTGCTGACAATTGTTGCCGGTACCTGGTGTAATTAAAAAATATTTTTGAGGCGAGGGATGCTTCAAATATCAACCCAAATGTGTGCGCTTAGAGCGCCCTTTAAAGCCCAAATTGATGTAGAGCTCGGGGTGATTTTTGGCAGTGCATTCGGGCGCAGCCTAAGGTGTTAAAAATGATCAAACTGATTACCGATATTCGACACGGCGAGTGCGACGTTATCGAGCCTTACCGGATGGCTGCATTGCGTATTCATGAGCTGGGATCCGATCAAATCTAGTTGGAATTTCCTGCGCCTGATTCGGGGTGGAATCACGAAATACTATCCCAGGCTGTTGAGCTGCTAGTGCCTCGCGAACTCTCAGAGCGGGGATGTGATGCGTACCTTGATCACTGTTGGATCGGTCCGACAGAAGTGTAAATTACATGGCTTTCGGGGGTGGCTAAACGACCACCGATCCGACGGCTAAACGAGCGATTTGATGCAGTTAGCCAATATCGACGGCCAAGCGGGTTATCGGACTGGCTAAATGGGTGCTTCCGGTCTGTGGCTAAATGGCTAGATTTCAGCAATGGCGGGGCCTGCGGATGGCTAAGAGGGTAGGGTAAATGGGTAACAAGAGTCGATTATTACCGGATCAGTCGGTGGGCTCGGTTCAAGCGGGTTCCCCTAATATATATATCTTATCCTTTTATGATATTAAGGGTGAGGAGTCTCATCGGGTACGCCGTCGTCACGAGTTGCGTCTCGAGGCATTGGAGGCAGAGCTGGCGACATTGATTGATCAGTACCGAACCAGAGAAGTAGAGAACCTCAAGTTAGAGCGTCGCGCCTTTGATTCCCACTCTGAATTGCGTTGGCGGGTTAAAGACGGCAGTAAGCGAAGCTATGTTACCGGGCAGGATGAACGCTTCCTTGAAGTGCTCAATTCTTTGCCAGAAATTGATCAGGATTGGCTGCACCAACTGAGCACTAATGTTGAGCTCTTAAATGCCAATATAAAGATCGATTGGACGATTCTTAATGAGCTCTATCGGCTGGCTCAGTTTGGTGAGGAAACGGAACGAATTACACCGCGTACTATTTTGTTGGCTCGAAATGTCGTTTGAACTTCGGGCACGCCTGTTCTATTGTTGAAGCATATCTACGGTTGAGTTGAGGCAACCCAAGTCCTCATCGGAAGCTGCGGCTTCATCCATCGACTTCGCTTACGCACCAAACTACCCCACACCATGTAACCGCCGCAGTGCTCAAAAAGCGCTGAGTCATTCTGTTTGTCTGAGTGTTTTTTCAGCACTGTGGTTACCGAAAATTCTGATGTGTAATGGCCCGCTGTGAGGGCAGGGCATTCGATTTGAATTTGTCTACAGACTACTTTCATTCGACGGTATGAAATGGCACGTAACGGCTCTTGAGTTAGTGAACTGCCTATTGAGGAAAACCGTTGTCCTTTGTCAGAAAAATTCTGGCTCACTGAACGTCACCTGTTGACGATCAGGCGCGGATGAAAGACGCCGCATGAAGGAGAGCTAGCTTAAGCTCTCGAGCTTTCACCTCCAGTGAAAGTTAAGCATTAGGTGTGTGCTGCACCGCTTGATTAGCCCCCGGCAACGGGGGCAATCATTCCCGCCCAAAATTGTCATCCAAATTCAGTTCGAATTAGTGCATCGACCTATGCACCATTAAATCCGCTGTGTTCGTTCAAAAGGCTCTAGTGTTAGTCGTGCAGACCTATTCGAATTGGAGCTAACTGCTATGAACACATTCAAACTAACAACAGGTGCTTTGCTACTCGCTGCTTCGAGCGTGGTGTTTGCTCAGCAGCCTGATCCAAATGTTCCACAAGGTTACATTGAGACTGGCCGTTACAGCGTGGTCGTGAACGAACCGCACCAGGCCCAAATGAACCCACTAAAAGTCGTTGTGAATACTCGACTACCTACCACGATTGAGACCGTAGAGCAGGCTGTCAATTTCCTGCTGGATCGATCAGGTTATAACCTGGCTGATTACTCTGTACTCACCCCTGAAGCGCGTATTTTGCTTGGTCACCAATTGCCAGCTATACACCGTCAGTTGGGGCCGATCACACTTGATAAAGCGTTGCAGACACTAGCCGGCGATGCCTTCCATCTAGTTGTAGATCCCGTAAACCGCAAAGTTGCATTTGTCACCGTTCGAACCCTCGGAGGTGTGTCATGACACCGCCGAATAATAACTCGGCTTTACGGGCCGAGGATGCCTTTGATGAGGTAGACAACCAGCCGACGGTTCTCGATACAGACCAAGGTTCAGCTCCGCCAGCTATGGCGCCGTTACATGCGGTTCGAGATGAGGAGCTTGAGTCGGCAAACGAGATGTCAGACGCGTCCGAATTGGATGAGTTGATTGAAGAGCGTACCGCACCGGTGGCACCCACCGTTGTGAAATCGGGCGGTGGCAAATTCCTCGGTGGTACCGCACTGGTCGTCGGCCTTCTCGCAGCGGCTGGAGCGGGTGCTGCCTACATGCAGCAGCAACAGTTTCAAAGCGATGTCGCGATCGCGTTTGAAGAGGTGGATTCGAATATTGCGAAGGCGTTCCAGTCAGCCAATGATATGGGTGTCACGCTGACTCAGTTGGAAACCAAGGTGAGCGAGAACCGCATCGACATTGCGGGTATCGACACCAAGTCGCTTCAGAACCAAATCACTGACCTGCAGACAGACCTGATATCAGCGGCCAATGCACTCAAAGTACAGCGCGGACTGAGTGAGCGCTCAGATGAGTCGATCCGAGCAACCCTGTCCGAAGTCGAAACTCGCCTGACGTTAGATATTGCATCGCTGTCTAAAACGGCCGCGGGCGCACAACTCAAAGATCGCGAAGCTCAGCAGCAAGTCAATCAAGCTGCTCTGGCATCAAAGCCGATCGCAAAACCAACCGGACCTCGCACCGTCACATCCATTGATGGCAATAACTTCATCAATGTCGATTACTGGGGTAACGAGCAGCAAGCGGTAATGCAGAAAGGCGGTGAGTACACCTACCTCGCTAAGGGTGATGCCTTGGGCAAGTGGACCGTGAAGAGCATCGATGAGGATAAGAGTCGTGTCATCTTCACTGACGGCAAACAAACAATGATCGTTAAACAGCTGTAGGAGAGAGACATGGGTTTTCTACTAGTCATTATGTTGGTCGTGGGCGCTACGCAACTGTCCTCGGAACCAGCGCAAGAACCACTTCAGCCTGTTGTGGATGTTCAGCTAATGCCAGAACCGGCGTTGGTGGAATCGCCCACGTATGAACGTGAAAAGTTCTATAAGGGCAAAGACGGCTATCTGATCTCTGATCTGTCAGCTCGTCCAGCGCCACTGGTTGCAGGTAACTAAGGAGCGCATCATGAAGCGGACCTTTGATTTGACGGCTCGGCTGGCGATGTCGGTTGCGGGCCTAATGCTCGCGACTGCTGTCTCGGCTGCCGACACGCGAGTGACTGAGCAGGGCATGCGTCTATCTGAAGCGGTTGATACCTCAATGCTTCGACAGCAAGAGGAGTTATCGGACGAGGAACGTGCGCGGGCGCGCGAGTGGAACCTGACGGATAGAGATTGGGTGAAGTACCGCGAAATCATGAGCGGCCGACGCGGCACCTGGTCACCGGACCTTGATCCGATCAGTGCGTTGGGTGTGATGGAAACCGATCCCGAAGAGCGTCGTCGCTATGCGGATCTTTGGATGCAGGTTGAGTCCAAGCGCGTCGAGCTGGAACTTGCCTTTGAAGTAGAGCGTATGGCCGCGGCCAAGCGTTATCACGGCAACACACCGCTGATCCAAGATCAACAATGGAAGCGCGAGTGGGAGCGTAAACAGAATGCGCGCACCCATGAGGTGGCGATGTTTGTTGAACCGACGTGTATCGAGAAATGTCGAGACCTCTACAACGAAGTCACCGCCACAACCGGAGAGAAGGGCAGTGGTCGACTCGATATCTATTTCGCGCCGGGCACCTCTGCGGATGACATTGGCCAGTGGGCACAGGCGGTGGGTATCGACCCCCAAGAAGTGCGCGATCGCAAAGTCACGCTTAATTTCGAAGACGGCAAGATGTCGCGCTACGACGTAGCCATCACGGAATTGCCGGAAGTTCGCACGCGGTCCATGGAGACCGGTGAGATCAAGCGCACATTCACACGGTGGTAACGAGTGATTCGCGCGCTACTCCTATCGCTGATGTTGAGCCTGTCGCTGACAGCACAGGCCAGCGTGCCGCCGATGATCAGCGAAGTGGCGCGTGAGTATGGCATACCGGATCAGATTTTCTATGCAGTGATTCTGGCTGAATCGCGCTCGGCAACCAAAGCTGGCGCGAAAGCGTGGCCGTGGACAATTAACCACCGTGGTCACCCACACTTTTTTCACACCCAAGCGGATGCGTATGCCTATGCCAACCTGCTCGTTGAGCAAGGTGACTATAGCTTCGACCTGGGCATTGCCCAGATGAACTGGCGTTGGCACCGCGACAAATTCGATTACAACCTCTGGCAGGCGCTGGATCCTCGCACCAACTTACGTGCAGCCGCCCAACACCTTCGAGAACAGTACGACCGACCTGAATGTGGTCAGTGGGAAGTTGCAGTGGGCTGTTATCACCGCCCAGCACGCGGCAAGAAAGATTTAGAGATTGCTCAGTCCTACGCGGACAGAGTGATGAAGATTTGGTGGACCCTATGAGAATGTTGTTGGCCGCATGTGCGGTTTGTATGTCATTGCCGGCCGTTGCGCTCAAGGAACCGCCTGCGTCACCCGTCGATAAACCCATCAAGATTTTTGATGGCCCCGGTGTACCGATCGCTGATCTGTTGTTTACCCGTGCAGCAGATGACGAGGTGCCGAGCCCACAGGACATCCAAGAAACGCCGCAAGTCGAGCTGCTGAGCGAAAACCGTTTTCCGATTATCAGTGAGAAGTGGACGATTGGACCGATTGGCGACGACGAGGGGCGGGATATTCCAAGCTACCTGCTCACCATGCCGTTCTTCATTGTGGGGTACGACCGTGTGAGCGTGAACTGGATGCAGAAGAACCTCGACATCCTCATCGAGAATCGCGCCATTGGCTACGTGATTAATGTGCAGAGCGTGGCTCAGATGGATGAGCTGATGCGACTGACCAACAACCAACTTATCTTGGCGGCGGTGCCGGGTGACAGCATGGCCGACACGCTGAACCTGCGTCACTACCCCGCGTATGTCGACCAACAAGGACTCGTACGATGAGTATGCTAGAAGCAAAGCTACGGCCGCCGGTAGAAGGGTGGAGTGGGGCAGTGGCGTTGTCCGCGGCAACGATTATCGGCAGCGCGCCGAGCTGGTTCCTAATGACCGAGAGTGTGGCGTACACCGCAGCGGGTGGTCTGTCGTTACTTGGCGCAATTCGATTACACCAGGCGTGGAAGGTGAAGCAGTACCAGCGCTCACTCAAGCGCCTCCCGCATTACGAGATCGGTCTCGATGAGGTGCCGATCCAAGGGGACTACCTGTTTATCGGCAAAGGGTTTCGGTGGGGGCAGAAGCATTCACAGCGCCTTAAAGACACAATGAATCCGAAGGTGCGCAAGTACATAGAGGATGGCCCTGTATTTAACTGGGCACGCCGTCATGAGCGAACACACCCCAATAGCTTTTTATCGAAGATCACCTCGATCAACTCACCGCTCAATCCCGTGAGACCGTTACCGCCGATCGGGGGTAACCGAGTGCTTCACGCGTGCGGATTGGAAGAAGAGCAGGATGTTTTTATCCACGGCTCCGACAGGGTCGGTAACACCTTGGTGCTGGGTACGACCCGAACCGGTAAGTCGGTATTGCTCTCAATTCTGTCCACAGCGGACATTATGCGAAACGATGGGCCTGTCATCATCATTGACCCTAAAAACGAAGCAGAGCTGCTTGTAGGTGCTTACGAGGCAGCTGTGAGGGCAGGGCGCGAGGATGAATTCTATGTCTTCTCGCTATCGTTCCCTGAATACTCTGCGCGATACAACTCAGTGGGTAGCTTTGGCAAGATCACCGAAGTAGCGACCCGAATAGCTAATCAGCTCGACGGCTCGGGCAACTCAGCTGCGTTTAAAGAGTTCAGCTGGCGCTTTATCAACTGTGTGGCTCGCGTGCTCGTCATGCTCGGCGAGCGGCCGGATTACTCGAACATTTTGAAATACGTAACAGACATCGAGCCGCTGTTTAGACGCTTTGCAGAGTACTGGTTACCCCGCAATGCCGATGAGAGCTGGCAGACCGATGTGAATGCATTCGAGGAAGAGTACGCCATCCAGTACAAGAAGAATGCGAAGTTTCAGAAGTACCAGTCACCGCGTACCGATGCACTGCGTCAATACGTGGAGGGGATGGAGTCGATGGATCCGGTGATGCACGGTTTGCTCGGTGCATTGCGCTATGACCGAACCTTTTACGAGAAGCTCGTTGCGAGTTTGATACCGCTGCTTGAGAAAGCGACTACCGGTAAGCTCGGCCAGCTTCTATCGCCCGATTACTTCGATCTTAACGATGAGCGGCCGATCTTTGATTTTATGAGTCTGATTCGTAAGAAAGGCATCCTGGTCGTACAGCTCGACGGCCTCACCGATTTTGCTCAAGCCGAAGTGGTGGGCAACTCTATGCTCTCGGATCTGGTCAGCACGGCAGGTCACATCTATAAGCACGGCTATGAGGCCGGCATGCTCGATGGCAAAGAGGGCAAGCTGCCGAAGATCTATCTCCACGGCGATGAGTTAAACAGTCTCATCGGCGACGAGTTCTTGCCGATGTGTAACCGCGCTGCAGGTAGCGGGGTGGTACTTACAGGTTACACCCAGAGTCGGGCCGATCTCGAAGTCCCGTATGGATCTGAAACCGCAAAGGCGCGGGTCATCGAGGGGAACTTTAACAATCTCATCTGTATGCGCGTCAGAGATCGCTACTCGGCTGAATTGCTGACCGATATGTTGCCAGAGGTTGAACTCTCGACCGTGATGCAGGTGTCGGGGGCGACGGACTCCTCGAATATCGACAACGAGACAGACTTCACCTCGACCACGCAAGACCGTATCTCAGTCGTGGCGAGCCCTATGCTCGAACCGAGCAGTGTGATGTCTTTACCCAAGGGTCAGGCGTTCGCACTGATCAACGGTGGCGAGCTTTATAAACTGAGGATACCGCTGCGCAAGCCCAGCAATATCTCGATGCCCGAGACGATGCGAAAAATGGCGGATTCCATGCGCAAGACCTACACAACCGGCGAGAGATGGTGGGATCAATAGATGGCAGAAGCAGTCCAGGGCGCTCGATCAGAAGCGCGCGTACATCCGGCCGATAAGCGCGGTATCATTCCCGGTATCTGGCACTTCTTCATGCGATTGTTGGGGATTGTGCTCTTCAGTGCGTTTATCTCGGTGGTGGTTGAGTGGATCGGTATGGCCTTCTTCTACGAGGATCAGGGCTACACCCACGCCAAGGGGCTATTCCAGAGCGAGATCGGGTACCTGAACGAGGGCATCACATCCGGCGCACATCAGCTGCAGGGGCAGGTAATGGCCGTGGAGTGGGTCACGCGCACGATCCAGTTTCTGTTCTACGACAGCGGGTTTGTTGGGTGGATTCAGACGACGTACACCGTGGACGCTGGCGATAACGCTGTGTCGGCCTATTTCAAAGGGGTTATGGCCAAGCTTTACGACTATATCATTGCCAGCATGTACATCCTGATGATGGTGATTGTGCGGTTTGCGATATTGGTGCTCTCATCGCCGGTCTTCTTGCTGTTCGGCATCGTGGGCTTAATTGATGGCCTGATGAAGCGCGACTTGCGCAAGTTCACCGGTGGGCACGAATCCTCGTTCATGTACCACTTGGCCAAAGGCTTCGCGATGCCGTTCCTGATCTTTGGCTGGGTCATCTATTTGGCAATGCCGTTTAGCGTGCACCCGAACTTCATCATCATTCCGTTTGCAGTGTTGTTTGGCTTCTCGATCTTTCTGACTGCCTCGAAGTTCAAAAAATATCTGTAAGTTGGGCATCCGAACACGATCGCGACGATCTTTCAGTTTTCAAACCGCGAGTGATTTGCCGAGGACCGATCTATCCAACATCCCGGCCACTTCACCCTACCTCTTTTTATTTGTTTAGGTTCATTATCCGGTTTTGATGAGAAGTTTAGGTTTGTTAGGTAGTGGGAAAGTATCAGTTGGTTTTAGAACCACATCAAACATCAGAACCAGCTTGTTCTCGTCATGTTTCCGACTATTCGAGGAACAAATGCATGTTGTATGACGGGGTTTATCAGAATTTTAAGCCTGACATTATGGCTGTTGAGTCGGTCAATGGTTTGGCCAAGATGTTCTGATTTGAGAGGAAATCATGGGAATACGGGGAGTGAACCGAGTCATGCTACTCGGTAACGTGGGAGGTAATCCTGAAGTGCGTGCCACACCGAACGGTGGCTATGTTACTCGATTCAGTATTGCGACCAACGAGTCTTGGAAAGACAGGCAGAGCGGTCTTTTACAGGAGCGAACTGAGTGGCATCGAATTGTCGTGTTCAATCGGCTGGCTGAGGTTGCAGCTCAGTACTTGCGAAGCGGATCTAAAATTTTCTTAGAAGGCTCATTGCGAACGCAGAAATGGGAGGATAAGAATGGTGTGGGTCGTTCGACTACAGAAATTGTCGCACAAGCTTTTCACATGCTTGATTCTGCGCCACACTCCGGACCGCAAACAAGAGGGACTAAGCCGGAAGTATCTGTATTCGTTAAACCAGAGGACCTCTCTGTGGATGACTGGTTGGATGACTACGAAAAAGTACCATTCTAACGAAGGTAAAATACTGCCATCACGTAACATATAACGGTTATGTCGGAAGATATTGGATTTGATAAATGTGGTTCAAAAAAAATTCTGCTAATGCACAGAGAATAACTGGAGGTCCTCGTGAGTCCATCTCGATATCATCGATATTAGAAGCATACGAGGAAGGATTGATTGATCCAAAAGGACTTTTTAAAAAAGATGCGGATCTTGCCTTTCTACGGAATATGAACCCGGCTGTTCGGAATGAATTCATAAAGAAAGCTCACGGCGAGGGTGATGTCTACGCTGTGTTCGTTAGGCACTCAGATCAAACGGATGTAAAAAGCCTGGTTATCTCTAGTTATATTTACGAAAAAACGATGTCTTTCATAGTTGACGGTGGTTCAGACGTGCAAACTCTGACAAATTTTTGTGTCGGGCTACCCAATTTTATGGATAGCCTTCCAGAGCAGCAGATGATAACAACGCTGGTCGAGCCTTTACTATCGGACAGGTCCAGCAATTTTAATCAGGTATTTCGATTTTTTGGCTATCAAATCGTTGATATCCAGTCATGAGACCTAAATGAGTGAATGAGTCTGTAGACGCTTGAAACGGTGGTCAGTAGCCCTTTAGACCTGACGATCGATGTGATCTAGTTAATCGCCGTCTTAAAAAAATCATCAAATTCTGAGCCTGATTTACTGAAAATAACAAGATTGTGAGTCGCTCGAGTTATCGCTGTAAACACCACCTCGGGCTTCTCATCGCCAGCTAGGATACAAAACACAGTGTGTGCTTCGAGGCCTTTGAAGCTATGTATTGAACTCATCTTAATCGTGCCGTCGTTGGCTTCGAAGAAATTCTTTTTTGCACGCCTAATCTGCCTAATACACTCCTCCTCATCCGCTCGAGGCTGGACCCGTTTAAATTCAGCTAACTCCTGATCTGTTTCGAAGTTGATCATGAGAGCTTCATGTTTTCCAATAATTTCTCGAATAGGTTTTAACGGAGCAAATTTTGAAGAAATAATTGCCACATCGTTTGGTGGAATTTGATCGGCACGGCAGATGTCCATAATCCTGGAAGCGATGTCAGCCGGAGGCAAGTCCTCGATGAATTTTAAGATATTAAATGACAATCCCGCTTGAAAAGGTTGGGTGTCAAACACGTCACTATCATCATATTTTGGTGTCAGGTACCTTTCTTGAAATGCCTTGAAGAGGTGGACTAGGGGCGTATCTGGCTGCTGTCGATAGGTTGTAGTGAATGTTTCCCAAGGAGAGAAATGCTTTGCGAGATAAGATTTCTTTGCTTTGCTATCCTCTTCGACTTCCTCGTGATCATAAATAGTCTGCTGTTGATCGCCGAACACCACAAACTCGCCATCCGCTTTAAGAAAATACTTTTCTAAAATAGTCAGCCATTCGACTCGATAGTCCTGTAGCTCATCAACGAAAATGCTGTCGAACTTTTCTATTTGCTCCTGCTCGGGGTTGTCGCCGGTCCCATCAAATAAGTTGACGTTACTGTAGAATTCTTCAAAAACAGCCTCTCGTTGACCTGCCGACTGTGCCTCGTCAACGACAGGGAAGTCGATTTGGCATCTATTGACCTGCTGCCTAATAAATTCATGGTAGTTTTGAATTCGATAGTTTTCGCTATCTATGTGCTGGTTTTGTCGACTTAACTTGTCTCTTATCGATTTTGTGAGTGTAATGTTATACGACAGGATCAATACTTCGCTGCCATACCTGTTGTGAGAATTTATTGCCCGTTGCGCTAGAACGACAGACTTGCCGCAACCCGCTACGCCTTTGATTTTGTATTTTCCTGGTCGGCTTTGAGCTAAGCGTATCTGTTTACCTTTAAGAGAGACTGGTGTCTGTTGGTTTGTAGTGTAGACAGGGGGCTTTAGTCGTCGAATAAGGTCGTCATAAGATGCTTCTTCAAACAAGCGGTGCGCTTTCATTGTGTGTATGCGATCAATCAGCTCATCAACTTTATTTCGGGTATACGTGTTATCTCTATCTCGCTTCAACTTGTAGTGGCATCGCTTCAGAAACTCGTCTTTCTCTGTGTTTTTAGCGGCCGCTTGTTTATCGGCGGTAGTATTGGACTTCAAAAAACCTATCGTTTCGCTTCGGATCGCTTTGCGCTGCTCATTAATGGATTTTAGGTTTGCATCATACTGCCATAAAAACCTATCGGCTGATTCGTCGTAGAGAAAAACACAGGTATCAATAATTTTGAAATGATTTCTGTTGAGTATTCTATTCAGGCCTAAGACACCGCAATGTAACTCGAATATATTCTTCTTATACTCAAAAGCTTGCTGGTGCGGTGATTTCACTTTTTGCTTGAATGAACCTCGAAGCCAGTTGTTTTTCTCATCAACTTCCACGCCATTAAGGGTCCAGTCCTTTACTTCAACGATCAAAACACCAATATCCTTACGTACAATGACGAAGTCCGGACGATCACCATTTAGATAAGGCTCGACAAAAACCTCACAGCTATCGTCAAGTGATTCAGACAGCGCATGTAATAAAAAATTCTCCCCTGCGGTTAGAGGAGTGCGTCGTTTTTCAATTACTTCGATCGGTGGTTGAATCTTAGCCATTGCTTTATTTCATATATGAAGAGGTCAATCGAGAACTATGTGTAAGTGATTGTAGTCTTAAGAGAGAATTTAAGGTGCTGCCTACGGTCGTTATTATTCGCTTAGGCGCCACATAGACTGTACTAATCATATGAGCCACTGAGGCCTGTTCCAATTGGCCTTGTGAGATGTCAGTGATCAGCTCGAGTTTATTGCCTGCGGTCATACAGATTTAATGCTGAGTTTCTGCAAGAGCGTATGCCCAGACAGAGCGAGCGCCATTGCGTTTTATTAGATCCATAGATGTACTCAGCGAGTTACCCGTTGTGGTTACATCATCAAGAACAAGTACGTTCTTGTTCCGTATCTTGTAGGTGTACTCGACACTCAAACTATTGAGATGAACGGACTTGTCACGGTCACCGCCCCCAGACAGCTTTTGTATGGTTTTAATGCGGGTCAGGCAGTCGGTCGCATCGGTCCAGTCAAAATGGTCAGCCAGCATGACCGCAAGCTCACTCACCGATGAGTGTGTCTTACGACTGTCGTGCGAGGGTACGTAGACGATGGCATCTGTCTTATCAAAGTCTATCTTGCCAATAAGCAGGTGGAAAAAGTATGCGATTGCATCAGAATCGCCCTTTTTGAAATTTAATATGAGTGATGAGAAATCATCGAAATTGGGATTGTTGCCATAATGATAGGGGTGGTAAGTCCCGTAGTGCAGGATCTTCCCATTAACTTTAGAGGAGAGTGCGGCCCCTGAGTTTATTGGTTTTGCACTGTCCATACTGCTGTTACAGGAGAGAACGTAATGTGATTTCGGAAAGTGTTTAGGCCAAACAGCCCAGAACTCGGTGACGCTTTTGCGCTTGTATCGGCCTCCAACGCTCCGCCCGCGCTCTGTGAGAACAAGCTTATCTCGCCTGTCTCGCTCCAATAGACCAGTGCGGACGAAATGCTCGATTACGTCGGAACCGATGAGACCTGCAGCTTTCGCAAGCATTGTAGTCGACATAAAATTGTCATCATCGATGCGCACATCAATGTTGCTAGGACTATTTGTTAAGTCGAGCGGTTGTTTACGGCTGGTTGCTGGTTGAAGTTTGAGCGGCGTTTTCTTTTGAGGCGGGGTAGAGGACTTGTTTTTGTTCTGCTGCAATTCTCTGATACGTCTTTCAAAATCACGAGCGGAGTCGCTAGGATTTTTGCTTGGATTGTGGGTAGCCTGTCTTGCAGTCTGAGTGTCGCTCTGGGCTAATTTAGATCGAGTCTCTGCGCTATATCCTTCATTCCGAAGTTTCTTGAGTTGCCGCTCAAGATAAGTTTTGCGCTGCGATGAGGTCGCGTTTAGTGTGGTTTGGTTTATTACGTTGGTCTGTGAGGAAGGTCTTTTTGTCTTAGGGCGACTCGAATAGGACTCTGCCAAAGAGATCAGTATTAAGACGCCAAAAAAGATTAAGATTTCCATCATGAAAATTCCAAAATGGCCGTTGCTCCAAGAATATGCAGCAGTAAGCGCCGATTCATTTAGGTTGCCTTCAAGGACATGATTTGATTGGAACGATCAGACAGGCAGACGATGATTTCGTCATAATCAGCGCCGGTATATGCGATGGCTTGTCGGGTTAGAGCGAGGTGCTGAGTACCGCTGATCACATCGAGTGTGAGATCCTCGTAATTCGCGCGCGCGGCATCCGGGACATAAACCGGTCGGTTGATCTCCTGCGCTGCTTTGACGGCGTGCATCGTTCCGCCATCCACAGCGGTCTCGATAGCAAATACGCCGCATGACAAGCCCGACTGAATTCGATCACGTTTCGCAAAAAATGCCGGAATTACTTTTGTGTTCGGTGGATTTTCTGCAACGAGAAGACCGTCATGATCTAGGATTTTTTCGGCAAGCACGCGGTTTTTGGCGGGTGAAATCTCGTCTACATCTACGACGACCGCGATTGTCGGTGTTTTACAGTCGAGTGCAGCAATGTGTGCCGCGGCATCTATTCCCAGGGCCAGCCCGCTGACAATATTAAAATTGGACTTTGCAAGGGCGGCGACAGTTCGTTGAGTAATTACTTCGCCCCGTTTTGTACAGTTGCGACTGCCAACGACGGCGACATTTTTTGTACTTTTAAGTAGGGAGAGATTTCCCTTGCAAAAGAGGAGCGGTGGGGCTTTTTTAAGGGCGGTTAGCGATACTGGGTAGAATTCGGAGCCGTAAGGGACAACAGTAATGTTATTCGCGCGCAGCTGATCAGTTTGGCGAACAGCCGCATTCCGAGCTGCACTGCTGTTTTCTTCGCTAAACAGAGAGTGTAGAGCGGTTCTAGCAGGTTTGCTCAATACATCGAGCTGAGGCCCCACAGTACTGAGCGACTCGAAATTGTCGAGATGGTTTCGTCTCATCAGCCTTATGAGTTTCAAGAGCGCATCATCGCCGATGTTTTTAGTGTTTCTTAAAGCTAAAAGATCGATAACCTGCATCAGCGAATCCCATTGTAAGTAAGTATTTACTTTCTGTTCTGAGCACTGTCGTTCTATTGGTGCTTTCTCAAAAAGCGTGCGTATTCTTTGAAGTCTTTAGTTGAGGTGATTTCTTCAATGACCTCCTCAGACGACTTCAACTGGCGAACCATGTTAATAGATTCAGCGCCACGTTGAGCCTGTTGCTTCTGGTTGAGAAGGTGCGTACAGATCTCGATTAAGTTCGTGAGATCAAAGAATCTGGCCCCATTGTTACTCCGGGACCGCATATCTGCCGGCAGCTCGGTAAACTTCAGGCGTTTCAAAAGCCCCTTTTTAGACCATTTGACGGGTTTGAAGAACATTGCAGGGCGGTTCTTGACGACGGTGTATTCGAACGTTGGAACGACGACCTGCTTCTCCTCCAGGCGCTTGAGTGTATCCATGATCATGCGAGGCGTTAGACCCGTTCTACTTGCGATAGTCTCGTAATGGCAGGTTGGCCAGCGCGAGCGGTCTGTCCACCACATCAGTATTTGAATGAGGACCTGTAACTCTGAGCCCCGGAATTGAAAGACGTCTAGGTTCTCCAAAAATATTCGAGGGAGCGGCTCAAATTTTTCTTTTTCAAACTGAGCACCCCATTTATGCAGTGCGCCCCTAGACCGTTTCGATCCTTCGCTAGCAGTATCCTTGGCCAGTTTGTTCAGGCTGACAAAGAAATTCTCCTCGTCATCGAGTTCAAACTTTTCTGGCAATTCTGGGGCGGCTGATTTTGGTTGTTTCTTTGTCATAGCGTTCTTTCGGTGGTTGTGAGTGATGCATGGGATCTTTAGTCAGTGTCCGTCATTCAATGAACTTAGCTGTACAGTACTAGAGACTAAGGCTCTTCCACAACTTGAGGTGTTCTATTCGAGCCCCGAGATGATGCTTGATGTCCGGGCAGGCTAGTAACCGTCGGACTTCAACGTCTTCGCGGGTCAATATGATCGGATATTCGTAGTTGAGCTCCTTTTGTTCAATATACTCGATCTCCTCATGGCAGAGAGTCAGAGGCCCATGCTGGGAGTGACACAGACCGTCGCACCAAAGCTCCTTGAGATTGGGTAGGCTGTTAATGATCGATCTGATGTCCGATTGTTTTTGCCAGCAATCCCAGAGACTTTTGCTATCTGTGCTTCCAGTGAGATGAACGATCTTTAAGGGTCTTTGTTTCACTAGTTTTAATAGTTCAACGTCTATGTTCACGAGTCTTTCGTCGGGCGTTTGCATTTCCGCAGTTTCAAGAATGCATTCTTTCAGGCTTTATATCCTGTTGTCGTTGGCAAGATCGATGGAGATCCCACGTCTAAACTCAAATTTTCAAGGCAGTCCTGGAGCACGGAGAGTTTGTTTTTCTGGAGTCGGAGCACACGCAGATTAGATAGATCTGCGAGCTGGGGCGCTACAAACATAATCCGGTTATGGGCCAAATTGAGTCTCCTCAGGCTGGTCAATTGACCGACTGTTGCTGGCACTTCGGTAATCTTGTTGTTTTCAAGATCTAACTCTTCTAATTCAGAAAATGCACTAATCCAATCGGGTATATCTTCGAGCGCATTGGGTCCATCAGCATTTTGATAAAGGGATGCTGTAATCCGTCGCGGCATTTTTGAACGCGTAAGCACTTGAGTTGCTTTAGGTACTGAAGCTGCTCTGGTAGTTCTGAGAGATTGTGCCAGCTTAAGTCCAGCTCTTTGAGGCCCAGCAGCGTCAAGCGGTCACGAGGCAGTCCCACCCAATATGCCTCGCTTATCCCATCGAACTCATCATGTACGAATTGAAGATCAGGAAATTTTTGGCTGCTGCCTAGGCGTATAACTCGTCAATCCACGATGCTTTTGTAATTTGCTCGAGGTACTCGAGAGCCGACGTTACAGTAAGATGACTGTGGTTCTCTATCGCGATAACCGAGTGACCGTTGTGGGTAGGGATGACAACTTCGCCTGGCCAGAGGCGAATTGGACCGTACTCAGACCCGGGAAGCCCATCGATCCAGAGTTCCTTTAGCCTAGGGAGGGCGCGAATACTGTCGGTTAAGAGGCTCATGCGGTTGGCGCCGAGCCAGAGTGACTCGAGGTTATGAAGCTCAGCTATATCACTGGAGACATATTCAATCCGATTACCAGTCAGGTTTAGCCGTTTCAGCTCGCGTAGAGAGGCAATATAACTCGGAACGTGTGAAATATTATTGTATGAAAGGTCGAGAAACTCTAATTCGGTCAGTTCCGAAATCCAGGGTGGAATTTCGGTTATGCAATCCACATCCCGATCAATGTCCTCAACATCCCATTTGGCGTCTGGACCATCTGAGATGCTGAGTTTTTTTAATCCCTTTAAAAACCGAATCTCGTCGGGGATATCTGATTTCAAGTATCCATTGAGATTCAGCGACTCTAACTTAAGGAGCTGCTCCGTATCCCTTGGTAACCCAAACCAATAACCCGACTCGATTAATGAGCCGTCGTATTCAAAGTAAGGTTCCGAGTACTGTAAGTCAGGTATACCGTGTTGATCTGCCCACTCAATCAGGGTAGCCATCCAGTTTGAAGTCGAGGTCATAATAAGCTCGATGGAATTAGTTCGTTTGTTTAGCAGTGTGTTCAGGCGAGTTAACTCACGCGATAAGATCCGCCGGCGCTTAGCCAGCCGATTCTCATCCCCAGTTTGGGATGTTCTTGTAGACTAAGCTGCTGTCACGGCTCTCGCAAGCGCTAAACGGCTCCGTTTATGCCAACGATCAACAACCTCCGAGCTGCCCATCCAAAGGTCTGTACCCTCGATGACGCGCTCTATTTCATCTGCCGATAGAAAACCGCCATAAAATGATTTGAACGCTTCGTTGAGGTGAGAGTCGATGAACTTCTGACGGGCTTTCATTTCATGGCCTTTACCAGCCATACCGCCTGAATAGTTGTGAATCATGAAAGACAGATGATCGGTCACAACCAGTTCATCACAGGCCATTGCGATGAGTGTTCCAGCGGACGCAACGGTGCCAGACAGAGCACCCACTATCTGGGCTTTTGATTTTCGGATCGCGGCGACGATCATAAACGCAGAGTCAATGATGCCGCCTGGCGTGTTGATGTGCAGCGTAAATCGGGTCGATTCTTGTGCGGTGCTCAACATGTAGCAAAGTTCGTTATAGTCTTTTGGCTCAGAAATAGGTCCCGTGATGTAGGCAGTTGCCGTGTTGGCCTCGGCATCAGCGACGATCGGAACATCGAGGTCCCAGATGCGAGTAGGGACTTTGGGTAACACAAATGTTGGTGATTCGTTCATATCAGTCTCTGTTTTTGACGTGAAATTATTGAAAATCCGCAGCCGAGAGTTTTTTGCTGCTGTATTTGTAGCGTGCCAGTTTGAACCAGACAACAAGTGACGCGATGATGGATATTGTCGATATCCCATAAAACTCAGCGACGTGCACATTGCCGACGACGGAGAGAAGGCCAAAGAAAGTTGAAAATAGTGTGGTTAGGGTAAGAAGGGTTCGTATGCTCATTGTATGTCCTAAAGATGTTGGTGGTTATTAGCGATAAGCGCAGGTCACAATGGCGCCGTCGTCAGCGAGGACAACATACATTTGACGTAGCTTATTGAGGTCTTTTATGGCGCCGCATGTAGTCTTTAGTTTCTGAATGCCGAGTTTTTCGAGGGAAACAGAGTACGAGTGTCTGCCCTGTTGATAGACTTCGCGGCCGTACTCAAGCACCAAGTCAACCCACTGCGGCTTGATTCCTCGTTGCTGCATACGGGCCTTAGCATGTTGGGTAAAAAGAAGTGTTTCGGAGGATGATGCTGCTTGCTCTTCGAAGTTTGCTTCAATAGACGTTTTTTCGATTCTGTTGAGTGCATTCATTGGGGTTCTCCTATCTCAGGTCCCCATAATCGCACAGCGTTTGTTTCAAAAAACTACGAGTTACTTCATGTCATGTGTGATATGTATTGATATTTTATTGCTGTAATCAGTACATAGATAAACCATTAACTATCAATATATAGTCTTTTTTAATTCACTCTACCTAACTTTTATACCTAGCTTGTCCTAGCTACTCTAGACTGATAACCAAATCCATATTTCCTTGGGTAGCATGAAATAGACCGTATTCCGACCAGCGCAAAAAATTTTGTGCTCCTCGTAGCGCCTCATCAACGCGGCAAGTCCTGTTGCTTGCCACTAATTAGTACACAGACCTGTGCACTATTAAATCCATCGAAGTCCTCACACCTGTCTTAGGCTAGAGCTAAGCCAAGAAAAAACGAGGATTTTTGATCATGAAACCAGCAAGCATTTTCGCCGTAGCCGCCATCAGTCTGAGCGCCGCGCAGACAGCCTCAGCCGATGTGTGGGCTGAGCGTCAGGCGCTGGCAGCCATCGCGTCAGAGATCACCGCACTCGAG
>Ga0209955_1000073_pt1 | contig 41755 bp, 33 predicted proteins | sample SalPonA_A_H2O_MG_FD_185716 | JGI IMG/M metagenome (GOLD analysis project Ga0209955, IMG submission 185716) | Water microbial communities from South San Francisco under conditions of wetland restoration - Salt Pond MetaG R2A_A_H2O_MG (SPAdes)... | ecosystem: Environmental > Aquatic > Non-marine... | reverse complement strand
GTTCGAACCCACCAAAGAGCGCATGGTAAGTGAAACCATTTTATCTAGATCTCTCAAATAAGCCGCAATTTCCGTTTTATGCACTTCGAATTGGACGGAGAGCGCTTGATTCAGTTCGAACGACTTCGATTGCTCTAATGCCAGCTCTTCGAGGGCTTTGGAATTTTTAAACTTAAAATAGGATCGAATCAAAACGATGATCGCGAAAAACACTAGGCCGACTACCCCGAATTTACCGCCATAGAACATGATCAGAGCAAAAGTTGCACTGATCAAAAAGGTAATCAGTGCTGTCATTACCCAGCCACCTATCACCTTGATCACCCCAGCTACTCTGTAAACCGCACTCTCTTTACCCCAAGCTCCATCTGCCAAAGAAGTACCCATGGCAACCATAAAACTCACGTAAGTAGTAGATAACGGTAGCTTCATGGAAGTCGCATAGGCGATCAGAATGGATGCTGTCATTAAGTTGACCGATGCCCTGAGTAAATCAAAGCTCGCTGTTGGGTCGTTCATAGCGCCGCGCTCATAGACGAAACGCGATCGAATCTGTGCTGTAATCCTAGGTCCTAGAGCCAGTGACACCAGATTTGAGAGGCCTAGAAAGGAATGTACAATCCCCCGCGATAAGAAATTGGGTTTGAAACGATCCTCTCCTTCTCCTTGATATGCCAAATTCACCTCGGTCTGACTCACATTTCGCGCCTTCTTCGAGCTCCAAAGTGTAAGCACCATAATCACTCCTGCTACTACCAGCATGTACAAGGGTGCCTGGGTTGCAACTCCGAGTATGTCCATAAAGAACTCATTGGCCTCAAGAGCACTAACTCTCCAGGCCTGAAAGCTTTGAAAACCTGCTACAGCTACACCGATAAAATTGACCAAATCATTTCCTGCGAATGCCATGGCAAGGGAAAAAGTTCCTGCCAGCACAATGAATTTCAATGGGTTAAAAGAAATAAGTTTGCCCACCATGGTGACCATAAGTGTCCAAAACAAAATGCTACCCACGACAATGACAGGGGTATGTCTTTTGAGCCAGAGTTGAGCGTTATCGGGAATAATGGTTGCATTTTTCAATCCCTTAATCAACAAGAAATAAGTAATCGCTGTGATTGCCAAGCCACTGAAAATACCACCATATTTCTTCAATCCACGCTCAAGATCAAAGGTAAAAAGATATCTTGTCACAAACTGTACGGCGGCTCCAGTGGTGAATGCAAGCAGTATACTCACAAATATCCCGAGAATAATTTTGGCCGCGGCGTGGATATTGATGAATCGATCGAGTTCTATTTCTAAACCTTGCTGCCAACTATACAACAGTCCAATCATGAATGAGGCTCCCAGAAGCTCGAAAACAATCGACACTGTCGTAGAGGTGGGCAGACCTATAGTGTTGTAAAAATCCATGAGGACGATATCTGCCAACATCACTGCCACAAAAATTAACATGATGTTATCGAACGTAAAGAAAGATGGTATAAACACACCTTTTCGTGCAACTTCCATCATGCCTTCAGAGGAGAAGGACCCTACTAGAATCCCTATCGAGGCTACAATGAGTATGGTTCGAAATTTTGCCGCTTTAGAACCAATGGCCGAATTCAGAAAGTTGGATGCATCGTTACTTACGCCAACCGAAAGATCGATCACCGCCAATAAGAAAAGCGCAAACAGCAAAATTTCATACCACATTCTAAATCAGTATCAACGAGCAAAAATAGTCTGTCATTTCCAGCTCAATGAGAACTTAAGGTTAAATTTGATGAATGCAGAGATTCCTTGCGCTTTCCTTCTTACTAACTGTCTTAACCCATTGTACGATGTCCACACCTGAAAATGAATTGGCACAGAGCAATAGTCTATACCTACAACAACATGCTCGCAACCCGGTTCATTGGAAAAATTGGGGACCTGAGGCACTGAAAAAAAGTGAACGTGAGCAAAAACTTCTAGTGATTTCTATCGGGTATTCCAGCTGCCATTGGTGCCACGTCATGGAAGAAGAAAGTTTCGAATTACAGGAGGTTGCAGATATCATGAATGCGTCATTCGTCTCTATTAAGGTGGATCGAGAGGAACGTCCGGACATTGATGCGCGTTATATGAATGCTGTCCAATTAATGACTGGCCAGGGCGGGTGGCCCTTAAATGTCATTGCACTTCCAGACGGCACCCCTATTTATGGAGGAACTTATTTCTCAAAAGAAGACTGGATCGCCGCTCTTCAACAAGTAGATTCGTTGTGGAAAACAGACCCGGCACAAGTTGAAGCCTATGGCAAGCAGATGCGTGAAGGACTGATGGACATGATTAAGGTCAGTCAAAGCGCTCCGCCCTATTCTTTTAACCGCAGTGATTTTGATGACGTGGTCGCCTTTTGGATGCGCACCATAGACCCTGTAAATGGTGGTCCTAATGGATCCCCCAAATTTCCCCTTCCCAACAACTACCAATTCTTACTGGATTACAGTCTGATCAGCAATGATGATTCGGTACGCGAATACACCCTCCTTACTCTCGATAAAATCGCTCTTGGGGGTATGTACGACCAACTCCATGGTGGATTCACTCGCTATTCTACGGATCGCTATTGGAAAGTACCGCACTTCGAAAAAATGCTATATGATAATGCCCAATTAATAGGTCTCTATTCTAAAGCTTATCGGGCCACTAACAAACAACTCTACGCTGAAACGGTAAAAGGTACCGTTGAGTTTCTCGAGAATGAAATGAAATTGAGCAATGGGTTGTACGCGAGTGCGCTCGATGCAGATTCTCCTACCCCGCGTTCCTCTCGAGAAGAAGGCGGCTATTATACGTGGACCTTGAGTGAGCTTGACCAACTGACCATTCCCTCTTATGAGCTCTTCAAAAACTACTTTGACATTCTCGAACACCACGATTGGGAAGGAGTCTATATACTTCACCGAAATCAAACCGATACTGTTTTCGCAGCGAATCACCAACTCAGCCTAGAGGAACTGCAAAGCCTAAAGGCCACCTGGCAGGAGGCACTTTTAACCGCTAGCAAAGCACGATTAATCACTCATCCTAAACCTATTCGTGACGAAAAAGCCATCACCTGCTGGAACGCACTGCTCGTAGAAGCTTTGGTCGAAGCCCACTGGGCATTTCCCAATAACCAGTATGACGCTATAGCTCAAGACCTGATCAGTGCACTACAGAAAGAGGTTCAAAAAGACTACCTACTGCATACCGCAGGTAACCCTCAAGAAGGCTTTTTAGACGATTACGCAGCCTATGGAAATGCATTACTTGCCATCTACCAGCTCACCGGAAACTCTTCCTATTTGAACGAGGCACTAACCTTGAACACGACATTTGAATCTTTCAAGGGCGAAGGCCTGTTCTACTCGTTGAGTAAGGAGCAGCAGCAAGATTGGGAAGTCGTCATTGAGATTGAAGATAATGTCATCCCAAGTGCCAACTCTATGCTTGCCCACTTTAAATACAAACTCGGCGTTCTAGCGAACGAGCAAGAAGCATTTAAGGAGTCACAAACGCTTTGCGAGGGTGTACACAGTAAAGTCTTCAAATACGGTCCCAATTTTTCAAATTGGCTCCAACTGGCAATGACCATTCAAAGCGGTGGCCGGGAAGTGATCTGTACGGGAAGTAACTCGTTTTCAAAAAGAAGCGAACTTCTCGCGGCCGCCTATGTGCCCGGAACACTCACACTCGCGAGTACTAAACCTTCGAGCGACCCACTTTTAGAGGGAAGACATATAGAAGGCGAACCCCACATGATCTTTATCTGCCGAAACCACAGCTGTCAACTTCCCACAAATACGCTTGAAAACGCGCTAACAGAATGGACGAAATAATTCGCTGCCCTTGGTGTGAAAGCAGCTCGCTATACCGCGATTACCACGACAAGGAATGGGGCAAACCCGTTCGAAGTGAGCGGCGCATGTTTGAATTTTTACTACTCGAATCCTTCCAAGCGGGCCTAAGCTGGATCACCGTCCTGAATAAACGCGAGAATTTCCGTCAGGTCTTTCACCAATTTCATATCGAACGCATCGCAAATATGAGCGAGTTGGAGATATCCGCCGCCTTACAGTATAAGGGAATCATCAGACATGAGGGTAAAATACGTGCAGCAATCAACAATGCACAGCGCACAATAGAACTTCAACAATCAGGAAGCTCACTTGTAGATTTCTTCTGGTCCTACGTGGATCACACCCCCATCACGAATACTCCAAAAAACATAGATCAAGTTCCAGCGCTCACACCTCTAGCCATTCAAATCTCCAAAGACCTGAAAAAAAGAGGTTTTAAATTTGTCGGCCCTACCACTATTTACGCCCATATGCAGGCCACAGGTTTGGTAAACGATCACCTGGCCTCATGTAGCTTCAAATAAAAAATGAAAGGAGGATTGCATGGGAGTTTACAACCACTTCTTCTTAGACTTTTCTGCCACAAAATCTTTCAGGTAAAACGGCTCAAAGTAGGCCACATCCTCCATCTGATGCTGCGCTGATGTGAGCATATTTACCATATATTTTGCATCAGGAAAATGATCATTACCGATCGAGAACTCTCTCGCATGATCACCAAGTAGCCGCGCTACTTTGCTCACACAATCCCCAACAATCACCGCATTTCGATGATAGTAAGATGAGAAGCTTTCCGTATCTACAACGACCGATTCAACCGCGGTTTCAGGTGACCATTTCCCTCCTGATTTTTGCCAAACTTGGGCAAAAACTTCATCGCGACGTGCATCAATGACCGAGATTACCGTGGCACCTTCTTCGAGTTCAGCTGTATCAAAACACCCCAGAGTAGGAACACTCCACAACGGTATCGAAGCTGCATAACACAACCCTTTTGCTGTACTAACACCTATGCGCAGACCAGTATATGAGCCCGGACCTTTACCCACACAAACAGCATCGAGATCTGCAACTTGTAGCTTTTGACCCTCTAGTAACTCTTTTATCAGCACATGCAATCGTTCACCGTGGACAAACTTCTCTCCTCGTTCAGAAGTACTCGAAAGAATTTCACCCGCATGAACTATACTTACGCTGCAATTTTTCGTGGCCGTCTCAAGGCAAAGTACCATAATCGCCTATTTATCGCTTTTTTTAATCGCTGCCCCCTTTTTCAACAAACGCGATACTGCGCTGTAAGGACCGGTGATAATTTCAGTAGAATCTTCAATACCTGTAACAATGATGAACTCATCGTCTTGAATGCCGCTTTGAATAACGTGTAAAGATGCTTTATCACCATCAGGAGAAAAAATTACCTCGAAGCTCTCACGCATATCATCGCTACCGAGCGCTTGATCGTACGATTTTGCCATAGCCGTGGTATCTTTTCTAACGGTCACAGCCTGAATCGGCGCTACTAAAGCATTTCTAACTTTATTTGTGATAATCTCCACTGTAGCCGTCATACCCGGACGAAACGGCGTCTTCCCATAAGCTTCTTCTAAATGGGCATAGCTCGAATTGAGTACGCGAATTTTCACTTCAAAATTGGTTACTTGATCTGGAGAAGCTCCCAAGGCCAATTTTGCACTGTTGGCAATCTCACTAACTAACCCTTGGAAACTCTCGCCCAAATAGGCATCAACTTCTATGATTGTTGTATCTCCAACCGCCAACTTCACGATGTCATTCTCATTCACCTCCACGAGTACTTCCATAGTATCGAGATCTGCAATTCGCAGCATTTCTGTACCAGTCATCGTTGCAGTACCCACGACCCGTTCTCCTAATTCAACATTCAACTGGGTTATCGTTCCCGATATAGGAGCCGTAATGGTGGTTCTTTTGAGGTTTTTATAGGCTTCATCCAGATTAGCCTCCGCACTTTGCAACTGGTACTTAGCACTCTCTTGTTGCAATTCTGCCACAGTAATCGCGCGCTGTGCTGCATCAAATTCTTGCTGAGAAATAGCTCCTTTTTCAAACAAGCGCTGATTTCTCTCCCAAAGCTTATTTGCCTCAATTAGTGTCGCTTTACTTTGCGCCAGACCGGCCTTCGCTGAATTCACAGCTGCCCGTGCTCTTGTAATGGCGCTTTCGTAAAGATCAGGGTTGATTTTCACGAGCAAATCCCCCTCTTGCACATATTGTCCATCTACCACATGAACCTCTGTAATCTCTCCACTTACCTCAGGACTCATCTTCACCTCCACCTCTGGTTGTATTTTTCCGCTTGCCGTCACGGACTCTACTACCGTACGCTTGTGAATGAAACCGGTCTCTACAAATTGAGCATCACTATTCGAGTCTATCCAGCCCTGCTTCTTAGCAACGACAAGCGCAGCGATTACCAATAATAGAACAGGTACTACAATCTTCATATTCACTTTCATGGGGGTACTGAGGTTATAGGGTGATTTGGTTGAATAAATAGAACTCAAGGACTTTAACCTTGAATACATAGTCGAATTTAGATTGGATCTCACGACTCTTAGCCGCTAAATATTGATTCTTTGAAAGCCCTAAATCAAATGCACTAATGACGCCTTGATCAAAGTTGAGCTGTGCATTTTCAAGTGCTTCGTTCGCTGCTTTAGATGAGGAAAGTGCAGCTTTATACAGTGCCAAAGAATTGGTAGCATCTAGGTAGGCACGTTCAATAGTCTGACGAACCTGCAATTTGCTTTGCTGAACATCTAGGGCAGCATTGTTTTCTTGAATTTTAGCGCGCTGGACAGCGGCATGTACATTACCCGCATTGAAAAGTGGAATCTGCACTCCGAAACCCAAAAATTGATTCCAATTATCACTGAGCTGATTCACCACGGTATAATCGATTGCACTAGACACATCTGGAATCGTTACCTGCTGTGGTACTTGCTCGATTTGACCCGTTGTTGGGTTCTCGATGAGGTTATACGTGGTTAGAGTAGTATAGTTGGTGAAATAGGGCAATCCCTGAACGTAATTGGAGTTCAATTGTGCCATGAAATTCAAGGAAGGCAACCTTCCCGCTTTAGCCACCTGAATAGCATAATCCGCACTTTTCTGAGTGGCCTCTGCTGCCTTTACCGCCGGTTGATTCTGTACGGCAGCCTCTTTTAAATCATCACTTCCGTAACCGCTGATTAGAACTGACGATAAATCAACACTTGGCTCCGCTATTTCAAATTCCTCAAACGGCGTGTCCAATTGTAACAACTGATAGAGTTGCAGCTTGCTCAAGACTAAACCATTATTTGCACTGGTCATATTTCCTTCGTCTGCGCGCATTTGTGCGATGGACTGCAAATAATTATCCTTGGAAATAGCACCGTTATCGAACAACAGCTTTGTGCGCTCTAGACTTTGTGTAGATGTTGCCAGCTGACCTTCAGCCACCTCTAAAAGTTGCCTATTGACTAAGACTTGCAAGTATGCAGAGGCGATGTTTAAAAAAACGTTATTCTTAATATCCTCCAAACGGTACAAACTGGCCAACTTACTCATTCGAGCTTGTTGCAACTGATACAAATTGCGTCCACCTGAAAGCAGGTTCCAGTTACCCGAGGCTGTAGTACTTAAGGTCTGTCTAGATCCCGGCTGTCTTGTGTTTGTGATGGGGTCGATGGTAAGACCAAAGTTCCAGTAATAACCGCCATTGATATTCGCAGTGGGTAGAAAGGCTAACTTGCTTTGTAACTCCTGAAGCTCACTGAGCTCCACTGCATTGAGTCCGCGCTGGATATCAGCCTGGTTGACTTTTGCATGTTCAATACATCGGTCAAGATTCCAAATTTCTTGAGCGCTTATAGAACTCGTGTTCCATAAGAGGAACAGCATCAATAGTGTTGAATATGAAATACGCATGCGACAATTCAGGGTTAGTGGCTACCCCGAAGATACGCTATTTGCTAAGTTTTTTCGCCCTGTACATCTTAAATGCGATTCCTCCGATAATTAAATAGGGAAAAATCATCAAATACAAGATACCGTAATTCAAACCTGCACCAAAACCACCCTCATCTGCAGTCTCTGCAACAGCTTTACACATACTGCACTGCGCAAGGCTAAATAAGGGGGAGAATAGCACTGCTGCTAAGAGTAAGTACTTTTTCATGATGCGCTTAATAGTAAGGTTGCATAAACAAGTAAACCAGTACTCCAGTTAAGGAAACATACAGCCAGACCGGAAGAGAGAACTTCACAATCTTCTTGTGACGCTTGATATCATTAGTCCAACCGCGGTAGACACTCAGTAGCGCTAATGGAATGACGGGAACGCTAAGTATGATGTGTGAAATCAAAATAGCAAAGTAGATATAACGCACGGCACCTTCACCTAAGAAACGGGCACTTGGGTGTGTTAAGTGATAAACCACATAGGATACTAAGAACAAAGAACTCAGGACCAAGGCAATAATCATGAACGTACGATGGATGGTTATGCGTTTTTTCTTAACTGCTATAACCGCAAGAATAAGGAATACAAACGTAGCTCCATTGAGAATCGCATGCATTAATGGCAACGAACTCACGCGAGAGTTCTCAGAAATACCCATAGACACTTTCCACTCACCAGGTATGATCATTAATATCCCAACGGCGATTGGAATAATCGCGCTCAGCGCGTATATCACGCGCAATACTTTATTGTCTATTGTTGAATTTGAATTACTCATCTAGTAAATTATGTTTCTCTCTTTCATATTCTGCGATCAAAACCTTGATATCAGCTTCCATATCATTGAGTTCCGTCACCTCTAAAACGTCGTAAGAGCCTACAATGTTTCCAAAATCGTCTTTTCTAGAACGGATATTTCCATTCCAATCAATAAGTATAGCATTAGTGCTGTGTAAGAACCCTCCCTCTGCGGTTTGATCCTCAAATGCATTTAAATATACCTTTTTCGCTAAATCATAGATTTCCGATTGTTCACCCGTAGTAAAGAGCCACTTATCTGTATCGTAATTACGCATGGAGGCATAATTAGAGAGCGCAACCACACTGTCCTTCTCAGGGTCAACGGTAATGCTTAACAACTTGAAATCTGGGTAACCTTTGAAGCGCTTTTGAATTTCATTTAAGTGGAAATTCATCGCAGGACAAATCGTAGGACACGTTGCGAAGAAGAAGCTCATCACATAAATAGTACTGTCCATGGTTTGTTTGGTAACCAATTCTCCTTTTGAATCGGTTAAAACAAAATCCGGAATTTCATAGTAATTGGTATCCCCAGGTTCAACTACTTCCTTCGGACCTACGTAATCCAAGGTATTGAAAAAGACTTCGCTCTGACCATACACAAAAAAGAGGTAAAGCAAAGCGGGCAGCACTAATACAGAGATTAGTACTGCCCGATTGAAAATTGATTTCTTCTCCATTAGCTGAAGAGGTAAGAACCCTCAGTCAAAAGAATGAATGTCAAATAAGGAATGAGAATTAACGATGGCAAGTACAAAGCGTAGCGCATTGCTTTTTTCTCATACTTCACGTGCATGAAAATTTGCACGATGTATGCTGCCTTAACCAATGTTAATATGATGAACGTGTAGTTCAAGATAGAGGTACCCAACGCTTGAGTCAACATGAACTCAGGCTTGATAATACCCAAAACAACTTCAACAGCTGTGATAATTAATAGGATCCAGAATACTTTCCAAATCCACCAAGTGCCTTGATGATCTGCCATGATTGGTTCTTTTTAAACGAGATAGAAGAAGGTAAATACGAAGACCCATACAAGATCTACGAAGTGCCAGTACAAACCTACTTTTTCCACCATGCGGTAGTGGCCACGTTTTTCATACGTTCCAAGTAGAATGTTGTAGAAAATAACGAAGTTAATCACCACACCAGAGAATACGTGGAAACCGTGGAAACCAGTGATAAAGAAGAAGAAGTTTGCAAATTGCTTTCTACCGTACTCGTTGCGAATCATGTTCGCACCTTGAACCACATCACCAGCTTCAAGCATCGCAACAGACTCACCGTGAGTAAATGCCTTGCCAGCCTTACCTGGCTCTTGCAAATAGAACTCCTTGTTCGATTTTAAGGCTGCTAATACTTCACCCTTAGTGAATTCTTCACCGTGGTTAGAAGCATGTCCGTTCTCCATACCATGAATGACTTGGCTGAAGCTCAAACGCTCACCTTCACTGTTGTAAATGTGCAAAATTTCTTGACGATCTGTTTCAACAGCACCAGTATCTCCTGAGATGAAGTGGTACCACTCCCAAGCTTGAGATCCGACAAAGATGAATCCACCAATAATGGTCAAAAGCATCCAGTTAGTCACTGCTTTGCGATTCATCTTTTCCCCTGCATTCACCGCCAAAACCATCGTCACTGATGACATGATAAGAATGAAGGTCATGAGAGCCACATAAAGCAATGGCTGATCTCCTTCCAAACCAGGGAAGTGTGTAAATACATTTTCGGCAATAGGCCAAGTACTTTCATACTTGAAACGCATTAAACCATAAGCGGTCAAAAAACCAGAGAAAGTTAATGCATCGGAAAGAAGGAAAAACCACATCATGAGTTTTCCATAACGCGCTCCTAGTGGACGTGACCCTCCACCCCAGTGATTTTCTTCTTGCGTCATTTCAGCAGTTGAAGCCATAACGGTTCGTTTTGTAAAAAATTTTCAGCAAACTTAACGAATAAGAGTTAAAAAGACATACAAATAGACCCACAATAGGTCTACAAAATGCCAATAAATCGACAACAAGGTCACTCCATGATAGTCTTCAGCACTGTAAGCTCCTCGTAATGATTTAAATAAGGTAACCATTAAAGCTATAACACCCCCTGCTAGGTGAGCCAGGTGAAATAGTGAAATGGCATATACCCAAGAGCCTGCTGGATTAGAACCTGCTCCCGCGAAAAAGATCTCTTCGTCTACGAGTTGCTTCCAACCATGTACCTGTAAAAAGGCAAATGCAAGACCCAATAATAAGGTGAGTGCTAGTCCTAACTTTAAGCCACCAAGGTTGCCTTTTTTAATTTGACTAACTGCCCACCAAAGTAACGTTGAGGACAACAGAATAGCGATGGTTGAATTTATAAAAGCAGAAGGAAGCTCGAAGGTCAACCATTGCTCATTGGCCACAAGAGTTGTTCTGCTCACCACATAGCCGGAGGTCAGACCTGCAAAGGCCATAATGATACTTCCAATTCCTATCCACAAAAGGGGCTTAGAGGCTCGGCGGCGTTGTTGTGCTAAAGTTTCCATGTTAGATATATCTGTCAATTACGTAAATAAGCTGCATTCCGGTTAAGTAACCAATACTACTCAACATTAGTTTTCTAGCGGTGGAGTTATCTCCGTCCTTTAATAATTGAATCGCCTTAGACAACACAAATAAGCCTAATGCTCCTACTGCGATGGCACCTATTGGACTTAAAGTCAACTCTCCGGTTATCCCAAAGGCGGGTAGCACCCCGACGATAATCATCCAAATCGTGTAGGTAATGATGTAGATCTGGGAAGAACGGTCTTTAGCCTTAGAAGGCAATAGATTATAACCCGCTTTCTTGTAATCCTCAAAGGAGAACCAAGCTATTGCCCAAAAGTGAGGAAATTGCCAAAAAAACTGCTGCGCAAAAAGAGTTCCCGTCTCAATATCAAAATCATTCCGAGCCGCTACCCATCCAAGCATGTAGGGAATCGCACCAGGAAAAGCTCCGACAAAAACTGCCAAGGGAGATACTGCCTTCATAGGTGTATAGACAAGAACGTAAAGTAGTACTGATAAAGCGCCGAAGCCCGCAGTCATGGGGTTGACTAAATACAAGGCTCCAAGACCCATAAGCAACCAGGAACTCGCAATCAAATACGCTTGTTTCACCGATAACGTACCTGAAGGAAGCGGCCTATTCTTGGTCCTGTCCATCAAGGCATCTAAATCTTTTTCGTAGATCTGATTGTATGCATTCGAAGCTGCTACCACAGTAATACCACCAAAGATGAGCATGAGAAATTGATACCAACTAAATGTCTCGTATCCGAGCAAATAACCCACCGCGGAAGAGAAAACAACCGAGGTACTAAGTCTTAATTTACCGAGACGAAGTGCTTCCTTTGTAAATGTAGGTGCAACAGTGCTTGACACTAGATTTTATTTAGGTGGCAAAGATACGTACGAATTCTTTCCGGCTACAGGAGTTAGAGGACAATAAAATGAGGGTTTAGTAGATTTTCTTTGTTGTATACCAAAGGTGTACGGTGCTCTTTTTCTACCATAGAAAAACCTGCTGCTTCAACTACCGCTTGTCCTGCCGCCGTATCCCATTCCATCGTAGGCGCAAATCTTGGATATACATCTGCTAATCCTTCTGCAACCATACACATCTTCAAGGAAGATCCTTTGGATAGGATTTCGACGACGCCGTGCTTTTCTCTGTATTGCTCCAAGAATGTAGTAGTTTCCTCGTTCATATGAGAACGTGATCCCACTGCTGTAAAAGGTCGCTCAGTCTTTAAAGGCAGTTGAATACCATTGGCAATATCATTACCTGTAATCGTAGCTCCAGCCTCTATGTTTATTTTCAGCGCCCCATATGCTTTAACACCTAGATACAGCTCACCGCTTACAGGTACGTAGACCACACCCAATACAGGAGACCCGTTCTCTACCAAGGCTATATTCACCGTGAATTCTCCGTTGCGTTTGATAAACTCTTTGGTACCGTCTAAAGGATCTACTATCCATAAGAGGTCCCAATCCTTGCGCTGCTCGTATGATAGTGACTTGCCCTCCTCGCTCAACACAGGAATATTCGTGGTTTGAAGCAACTCCATAATGGCCAAATGCCCCTTGGTATCGGCCTGCGTTAAAGGACTATCGTCCCCTTTGTATTCTACTTGAGTTTCTTCATTGTAGTACACATCTAATATGGCCTTACCCGCATTCAGGGTAGCTTGCGCTGTCAACAAGCTTAATTGATCAAGGTCGTAGGTTTGCATGGTTTGAACTTTTTAGGATAATAAAAAAAGCCCGAACACTGGGTCCGGGCTCTCATATGCTCTTTGAAAACTTGTAATAGCTTACTGAAGCCTAGCGTTAATCGGCACCGTGTATTGCATGCGAACTGGCTTACCACGTTGCTTCGCAGGAATAAATTCTGGAAGTAGTTTGATGACGCGAATCGCTTCGTCATCGATCAACTTATCTACTCCACGTGCAATAGTTACGTTACTCACTTTTCCGTTTTTCTCAATAACGAAATTCACGTATACCTTTCCTTGGATACCCATTTGGCGCGCCAATTCAGGGAAATCAAAATTCTTGCCGATATGCTTCATGATGTTTTGGTTGAAACACATGAATTTATCGTTCTCCGTGGCTTGATTTTCACACCCAGGGAATACAGGTTTGTTCTCAACAACCGCGAAATTGAAAATTTCGTCCTCTTCTTCTTCCACCTCTTCAACGATCTCGATTTCCTCGCTCTCGTCGGTTTCTGTAGATTCGAATTCTACTTCCTCAATCTCCAAATCATCCTCAACAATTTGAATCACCTCTGGCGGTGCTGGTGGTGGCGGAGGTGGTGGAGGTGGCTGCACGCGATTGGTAATAATTGCGATCTCTTCATCTTCTTGGAAATCCATCTTTCCGAGATCACCAGGACCACTTTCATAGGATTTAAGCTCCAAGAAGAATAGCGTAGCTGCCAAAGAAAGTGTGAGGCCGATCAATAAGAAGAGACCCTTCTTATTTTCAGCATCTGCTTTTATGGTTTTTCTTTTCTTCATGAGGTTGAACTATTGTGATGCTAAAATAGCTAAATCTATCGTTAGCACAAGTTGGTTTACAAATGGATTTATTTTTGAAAGGATACGGGAAGAACGTAAGAAACTTTTACCGGCTTATCTCCCTGTATTGCAGGGCTTTTAGGCGTTTTTATAGCCTTTAATACACGCTCTACTTCGGCACTAGCTAACGGACTAAAGGATTTCTTTATGGTAATATTTTCCAATTCTGACGTGGTATTGTAGACTATTTCTACAAATACTTTTCCCTCGCTCTTTAGAGCTGCAGGCCAAGTTAATTCCTGCATCACCTCAGTCATCAAGTGTCTAAAAAAACAATTTTGACAATCTTCGAATGACTCCATTTGTTCACACCCTTCTAAAACAGGCGGGTATACATTTTCTGCATCCTGAGCTGAAGCGGCTACAGAACATACAAGGGCAATTGCGGTAATCAAGTTTCTCATGGCGCGTGTGTTAAATGAAAAAATCGAAGATACTTTCGCTGGAACTTGACGTGTATAATTCTTACTCATCTTATAAATTATTAGGGGTGCAGTATAAATCACCCAAAAACTATTCCAAAATCCGATGTAAGATTCTAGAGAAAATTACTCCGACGACCGCTCCGGCAGAATTGGCCACTGCATCAAAGAGATCGGCAGAGCGGCCTAACCCCATCCATTTTTGCAGTAATTCCATCATTCCGCCAATACAAACAGCGATCAACCAATACATAGCCACCTTACGACGCACGAGAGGACGACCATAACCTCTTGAACTTCCGAAATACAATAAGACCACCCAAGAAAAATAGAGTATAAAGTGTACCAGCTTATCGGAAATCTCTATCGCCCAACCTGGTTCCAAATCGTCAGCGGGTGCCAAGGATGCGTATAAAATGAAAAAGCCCCAACCAATGGCAGGGGCTCTAAATATCCAAGGATTGCGCATGGTCAAAAATTAACCTAGCAATTCCTTATAAGCAGCAGCATCCATAAGCTCATCGAGCTCAGCGCTGTCTGTAATTCTGATTTTCACCATCCAACCTTCACCGTATGGATCTTCATTCACTGATTCTGGCGCATCTTCCAAAGCTTCATTTACTTCAAGAATCTCACCACCTACAGGCAAGTATAAATCAGAAACGGTCTTTACCGCTTCAACACTACCAAAGACTTCGTCTTTTCCAAGTTCTTCTCCCTCGGTATCCACGTCTACAAAGACGATGTCGCCCAATTCGCTCTGTGCAAAAGCTGTAATTCCGATGAACGCTTCGTCACCTTCAACACGGATCCATTCGTGATCCTTCGAGTACTTTAAATTTTCTGGAAACTGCATATAGGTAATTTTTTGTCAAATGTAAGTTCAAAATTGTTTTGTTCCTCGCCTTACTGCGCTAGATTAAATCTAAATGCGATTCCAGCATTCGTATTGAGCGTTGGGAATGCATTAGATGTTTTAAAAGTACTTACCGTTTGGTCATAGTACAATCGAGCAGTCAATTTCGAAGACAACATATAATCCGCAGATGCCTTAATCGACCAAATTCGCTGACCCGCTGTCACTTGATCAATATTTTCTTGAATACGGCGAATCACTGTTTGGTTGTCGCGCAGACTAAAATCTACTTTCAAATCCAGGTTTGAAGTGATTTTTTGCGGTCGGCCATCACTAATGACCGTAAAACTTACATCCTTGATGATATAACCTGTACCCACGACCACTTCTAAACCTCTTGTATCGGTCATTTGATTGTTGATCAATGAGAGATTCATCTGGCGATTACGCTTAATATCGAAGCGTAAACTTGCCTGATTCTTCATACGCATGTTTAATCCCACAAACGGTCCAAAGTTTTCTGAGATGCTCACTTGAGAAATTTGATATGCCGGTAAAAAGTCACCGTTTGTATTTCTAATATCATTCGCAGGCTCACCATTTTGTATGCGCTGCTGTAAGAGCATATTCGTTTGGAACGAATTCATGGTATACATACTCTTATAGGTATGGGTCAAGGTGAAGCTTTGGAAGTTCTTTTTAAACCATGGAATACGCATAAGACCATTAAAGTTCAAATTCCAATTAGGCATCGGAAGTCCTGGACGACCATTCAACTCAACCTCAGCCGGATCTTTACCACTGTAAGCTGCTAGGAATGCAGGCACAAGGACATCCGCACTGTTGTAACTGTAGCCATCGTACCCCAACCTTGTTCCTGTAGTATCTGCTACACCATTAATAAACGTTGGTATGTAAGTTGGATCAAATGCTGTACGGTCCAATGCCAAGCGCTCAGAGATTGGCGCTCGATGTTCAAGGAATGTGTTGTATACAGGTGAATACGTGCTATCCACCTTTTCAAACGCACTTGAGATGGACATAAAAGAAATGGAATAATTTCCCATCTCCATAGGGTTGAAATGATAATAGCCAAGAGGCAGTCCAAGAGTTGTATCCTGCAATGGATCATGGTACCTGTAAATACTCGAACTGTTCAAACCGCTTACTTTAGTGGCGGTGATCTGAAGACGAATATCTTGCCAAGGCTCTACAACGGTTCTAAAGTTCAAGTTCTCTGTGAACGTATTTTGATACTGATTCGGCTGTTTAGTGTTTTGAGTGAGCCAACCATTTTGGCCTGCGCGCTGTGCTACATCGCTTTGGGCTCCGAAGACAAAATCTAAACCCGGGGCCATTAGCGCAGAGGGGTCAATACCAAAATAGACGGGATTCGTAATCACGCCAGGAAGCAAGGTACCATTAGTCTGACTGTAGGTCAACGAGGCCGAACGAAGCATCATCGCAACGCGCGCAGCACTTAGGAGAATTTTTGGTGGCTCTTTATCGTCTTTCTTTTTATCTCCCTTTCCGTCGTCTTTTTTCGGAGCTCCACGTTTTTGAGGTGCACCTCCCCTTCTTCTCGCCACAGGTTGTGGACGGCCTCCTTGATTTGCTTTTCTTAAGAAAGGAACCTGATTGTATAAGTTGATAAAGTTGGCGTTCGAATTTAATTGTAAACTGTTCGAATTTTGTACCTGGTTGCCGTAGTAAATCTCTGGCTTGCTCTTTGGATTCAAAGCTGCTGTAGAATTCGAGGTCCAATCATAATTCGCAGAGTAACGAACACTTGCGCTGGTAAAGTCCATGAAAGGCAACTTGTTGATCGGTGTTTGCCAATTCACATTAAGCGTTTGGTGGAATTGTGTTGGCCTACCTAAAGAGGATAAACCTGCAATAATCGTATCACGATTCGCCTGATTTTTCGGATCGCCTGGCATCTCATCTATCCTAGATTGGGCTGTAGCATTGTAATCTAGCTTCAATCCTTTTGCAAGATCATAAGCTACGTCATACATACGTTTGGTCACCAAAGCCTTGTTGTAGGTAATAGGCAGCTGAATATTCGGATCAAAAGTGTTTCGCATCTGCATGGTGGCCAATTGTCTACGGACCTCCGTTCTCATGCTCACCTTCGAGGGTAGGTAATAGAAGTTAAAATCGCGAATCAACGCTAATTGCTTGCTCTTAATCTTACTCTTGAATGGTGCTATATTTTTTGGCCTAGTTTGGTAGTTGTAGTTCAAAGCAGCAGTGTGCATGATGCGGTGATCTTGCACAATATTGATGTTGCGGCGGTCACTCTCGGTGAATGCGTAAGAGGTATTGAAATTTGAAATCGCAACCGGGGAATTGGCTAAGTTCAACCCCTTGCCCTTGTTCTCTTTAGTCTTCGAAGCATCAGGCACTTTTGGATTTACTGTTCTTAGGGGCTTCTTCCCTCCCGTTGATTTTTCTTTGCGCACGTTTGTAAAATTCAAACTCTTACGCATCTGATATTCTTGACCCGCATATCGCAAACTGTCCCGAGCTTCTGGAGTACTCACATTCGCAAGTGCCTCTTTAAATTCGATATCTGGATCTAGTGGATTAAACTGAGGAGTTTTGAAGCTCTCACTAAAGCTGAAGAACATAGGGAATTTGATACCACTTTCCTCAGGTAACATCTTATCGAGATTGACATTGGTCTGAATACCATAGTTGCGCTCAGCAAATTTGTTACGTTCATTGACCGTTTGATCGATCGAACCAAACCCAATCGTCGACATGGTTCCTGTGACGTTCACATTCGCTACATCCGCAAGTTTTGCACTTGCAGTTGCAGTAGCTGCCCAACCACCACGATTGTCAAAGTCACTTAACCTCAGCTCATTCACCCAGATTTCAGCACATTTGGACTGACCATCATCGCCGTCCGATACCGTGCGCTTCTTTGGGTTTCTTACTCCTATCAAAAGGGTTCTGATATTACCTAGATTAGGGGCGCCTACCACACTTAAGCGATGCCCCTCAGGCGTAGTCACGGTATATTTGTTGGTTAGGCTGAGCGTCGGATCATTTTCCATGACCGTATTTCTGGTCAATTTAAGCGTCTTCAGATCCTCAAAAACGACATCAATATTATTGTCCGAAGGCCATATATCGTCCGGTAAGAGCTCACCCCAAGGAGTCACTTTCAACGGCACTTCATATTCGTAGTAATTCCCGTTGTAATCCGATCCTAATCGAACGAAGATACTCAGGTCGTCATCGGCCAAAGATTCAAATTCATCCCCCGCTTCAGCATGCACAAACATGCGAAGACGTTTGTACATGCGCATATCAAAGTTGAAGTTACGGAACACAGCCCTAGCATCTCCATCTTCGAGACCACATACCTCGAGAGACATGCTTTGTTCGTTCTGCTGGATGATTTGAGTTCCCCCATAAATCTGCTGGCGCTCGATATCCGGTGGAAGCACATAGGGAATAGGAGTTCTTCCGCCATTTTCCTCGAGATTTACCGCATTGACGTTGAAGTCGGTTTTGTCATTTTCGTCAATCGGCACATTTTCTCGAATATCATCGAGTGAGAATGGGAATCGGCGCCATTCACCACGAACTAAATCCAAACGAGCAAAACGAAGCACGATTGGATCTTCAAAATCCGTCAAGAACATGCGCAAGAAGCGAATAGATCTAAAATCTGAAATGCCCCCCACCTTTTTCTCTGGCTCGAACACGGGAATCTTGAACTGGATCCAACGTGTGGGTCTAGAAATACCATTAGGCAAATCATGACTTTGAGTTTCGTAGATATCAGCAATATAGTTTTGACCCACGACGAGATCTTCGGGCCTCATCGAAACGCGGTATTGGAAGTAGCTTTCCGTTTTACTCAAGGTTTGATCGCGGTTCGCATCTTCTTTATCCGGTACGTTTGTCGAAGACGCCGGAACACCTCCTAGTGTAGTCGTTGCACTGTTTCCTTGGACACCATTAAAGTTCTTATAGCGCTCTAGGATGTTGGCACCTGCATTATCTAAGCTATCTCCTCTGTAGAACACAAAGTTATCGCTGTTAGGGTCACTAAAGTAACGCTGGTAGGCAGGTGAATTTGCTCCGAAGGTAGCCGCTATGCGTTCTAAAAATGAGTTCGATCCTTGCGGACTCCAAGCACGCTCCTCACTATCGGTCAATGCATCAAAACCTACGTCTTGAGACTCTCTAGCGCCTGCTGCATTATCAAAAAACTCAGTAATGGGCTGGATTTGACTTAAATACCCCCATTGGGTGCTGTCCATACTGGATTTATCACCACTGGCAGGTATGCCGTTTTCAAAACTCTGACGTCCATCCTTGAGTACATCTTCACTAACGCTTCCAAGATTGAAGTAGAGATCTCCACCATCTGGAGCATCCGGGTTATCATAGAATGGATCCATCACCCAAAACTGGATGAATTCAATGTTTTGCTCCTCAAAATTATTGATCTGTAGAGGACGCATGATCCCCGCCCATCTGGATGCCGGATCTAATAATTGACCATCAGGCCCCATACCTTGAGAAATTCCAGGCTCGCCTTCAACATCAAAGTTGTAAGGACCTCTTTCATTTGGATAGTAAGACAGGTCGAACATCGCGATGTTTCTCGCCTGATTCTGTTGCAAGCTAAAATTCGGGAATACCTCTCTAATCAGTACTTCGCGCATTCGTTGATCGGAGGTGATTTCTGGATCGTTTCGAATATTGTCAGGAACGTTTTGACCTCCTGTGTAGAAGGTTGGATCCACAATGTACCAAGCCAATTTCGCTCTATTATAGCCGTAGGCTAGGTCATTATTTAACGCACTCTCCGGAAACAACCCATTTTGATTGCCCGGGGTCGAAGCCAGGTTCCATGAATTTAAACTTCTAAGATCAATGGTCGTCTGCGAACTCTCAAAATCATCGAGATACGTCGTCTCAGCTCCTGTGATTCGTATTCCACGTGGTGATCCCGGAATAAGGTGGGCGAATTCACCTTTGAATTGAAGCGTAGATTTCTCTTTTGTTTCAATCAATGGTAAGGCGTCCATGAAGCGCGTCAAATACGGAGCGTCCGCATTGTAGTTCGTGTTCATTCCCCAAATTGTATTGGCAATAGGCTCATCTCCAATGTTCACTTTTTGCGTCATTGGTCTCTCGGACAACCGCAACCATGTAGCCCCTACATTCAAGTTTTCATTGACTTTGTGGTCTACAATTCCCCCATAAAAGGTTTTCGCTTGCACATTGAATAAGGTGTTGTTCTCGAAATTCACCTTAATCGGCGCTCCAGAATTCATGACGCCTTCGTTGATGATACGCACTCGACCTAAAGAATAATCGACCGTGTAATCTTGATTTTCTACGAGCGTTCTTCCTCCCGCCGTAACACTCACGGAACCTTGTGGAATATTGAACGCACCGAGCTGAATCTCAGAACCCGAAGCGCTTTTGTACTGACCACGTAAGATAAATTTGTTCAGCTGTGTTTGCTCTTGTGCACGGAATCGAGTGCTGTCATAGAGCGCTTGGTACACGTATTTTTCACGTGCCTTCTCCGTGTCCAATTTATTGTAGAGGTTAGCACCAAAGGGTTCTACAACTGGAAAAATGATTCTACCGCGCTGCTGATCAATAGTTACGCCGGGAACGAAGTCAAAGATTCCATCTGGAAATGGGTCATTATTGTTGTTCAGTCGGTCCAATTCCATCACACCAACCAACAGGGTATCGCTCAAATTTCCGTCCGGTAAAAAAGGAATGGGCACCCCTGTCTCATCATTCATGTACAGGATATCCATGTAGAAATCCTCTCGATCAAGCTGAAAAGCATTCAAGGCATAGATGTTCTTCATCATCAAATCCCAAGTCGGCAATTTCACATCCAAAATGGTCGATTTCAGCATCTTCAGAATCAACGTCTTTGGCGGCGTCACCCCATCGTTAGAAAACTCACCTACTTGATATGTGCGACCTCCAGCGGTATACTGGAAAGCCACTGCGAGTACTTCATCTTGATTCAACGCTTGATTCAAAGTGATGTAACCCAGCTGAGAATGCACTCGATATTGATTGGCCTCCAACTTTCTAGCATTCGCCAATTCTATATATTCTCGAGCTTCAGAAAACCCACTCGCACTCAAATCTTGATTGGCTGTAGCGATATCACGAACTCCCGGTATATTATCTTGCAAGACCAACGGATCAAGCTGATTATTCGCATTATTCGGATAACCCTCGATGTTCACATTCTGACCTGGGAAGATGGCAGAACCTGGCAACCCCGCGGCACTATTGCGGTATGCGTACTTCTGATCCTCACCAAGATCCATAAAGGCAACAATATTCCTCAAGTTTTGGGTAGCGCTTCGCTCATTGGTCACCCAAACCTCGACCTTGGTGATTTGTACAGGTGAAGTAATTAACGGCAAGTTTTCCAAGTATTCTTCGTAGTGCTCACGGAAGAAGGTGCTCAAAAAGAAGTGGCGATTCGCCTCGTATTGGTCGCCTTGAATTCGGAACTCTGTTGTGGTTCCACCCCCTTGAACGTTGATGCTCTGTGTTTGGGACATTTGCTCTGAGAACACCGTGGTTACCATCGTATTTCCGAACTGGAATTGACCTTTAAGACCTCGTAAGCTCTGAGCTCCAGTGATTAAAGAAGAATTAACGGGCATATTGATGTTCCCCATCTCGAGACGTTTGACGATATCGTCTTCCTCCCCTTCAAAATCCAATTTCATTTTGTTGTCAAAGGCGAAGGTGGCCTCCGTATCGTAGTTTACGCCAAGCTCCAAACGATCACCAATCTTACCCTTGACGTTCATTTGAATACGCTGACCGAAATCAAAAGCAAAAGTCTTTTGGTTTCGAACTGGTATTCCTGGGTTTTCGATATATTGGTAGCGACCGCCAAAGCGAATCTCCGCCATTCCTTGAGGACGGATTTCAACGATATCACTTCCGAACACCTTACCTAGAGCTTCATTACCGGTTTGAATCTGGGGAACTAGGCCGGCATCATCACGAGGGCTATCTCCGCTCGCATTGAACAAAGAACTTTTGGAAGAAAAATAGTCCGATTCCGCAGAATCGTACATGAATTGACGGTACTGATCCGTAGTCCAAACTTCAGGAATAGGCAAACGTACATCGCCTATCATTTTATAAACCAAATAGTTACCTGTGATCGGATCGAAAATAATCTCTCGTTCGTAGTTTGATGGATTCTCTAAATCAATACTACCAGAGGTACTGGTTGTATCACTTTGGGCCAAAAGCATCGAAGGCGCCATAAAAAGCGCCACCCAGATAGGAAATAGATATGTCCGTAATGTCGCCTTCATTTACAGCAGCTGCAACGCATTTCTCACCAACTCTTCTGTTGAAGCATTTGGATTTTGCTTTAAAAGCTTGTTCAAGGCTGCCTCGGCTTGCTTAGCCGTAATTCCCAGTGTAGTGAGCGCAGCATGTGCTTCCGCTCTCGAAGAACCGGCAGCACTTACAACGGTGGCATCAGCTAATTGTGTTTTCGCAACCTTATCTTTCAAATCGATAACGATCCGCTGGGCTGTTTTTGCGCCAATTCCTTTTACCCCTTGAAGCGTTGCTGCATCTTCACTCAAGATCGCACTCTCCACCTCATGAGGTGCCAAAGAGCTCAAAATGACGCGTGCTGTATTCGCACCCACCCCACTTACACTGATCAACAATTCAAATAACGCCTTCTCGCGCTGCGTGGAAAACCCAAAGAGCATTTGAGCATCCTCTCTTACCAAATGATACGTATACAAGAGTCCAGAAGACTTCGGTTCAATATCAGCATAGGTATTCAGTGAAATCTGAACATCGTAACCAATACCCGCGCAATCCACCACGACCTGAGTCGCTGATTTCACTACAAATTCTCCTTTAACGTAATATATCATGTACTCTCTATGGTTTCAATCTAAGACTAACGCACAACTTTAATCTTTAGTACGTTCTTAACGCAAAAAACCGCGCTAATGGCGCGGTCTTTACTGCATTAACAGTTTTTAGTGTCTGACTATAAGCCTTTTAAATGAACCCCCGTCAGTTGTGTACAAATAAACACCGTTGGCTAAATCACCCACCTGAATATTGTTTCTACCTGCTCTCAATGGTTCAGAGCGTACCAAAGTACCCAGCGCATTGTAAAGAGTGAATGTTCCAGCGCGAGAAGCTTCTACAGTGACCTCGTTTTTCGCAGGGTTCGGATAAACCGACTCTGCACGCACGCTTAACTCCGCTGTACCTACTGTTGGACCGGCTGAAATAATAACCCAAACACTCAGTGAATCTCCAGGATCTTTGCTATCAAAAAATACATATCTCGTGCTGTCGGCACAAACGGCTCCCAAATTTGAACTGTACACGTGACCTGAGAAATCGGTTTTAGTCGCACCGGCAGCAACTTGCACAGCGCCTATGGAATAATCAACGTCAGAAGAATAACAGTAATCCCAACAAAAATATCCGCTATCGTAGGCACAACTCGCCGAACTGTATGCTCTCTTCACGAAAACATCCATGTCAAAAGACGACACATTCTCTATGTCAATATGGAAACCATAATCGGTAACCGCCGTAGAATTCACCTCGACTATGGAGTCAAACTCTGCAATAGCTAATGATTGCGCATTTGAGGTATTCAACACCAGGAATGCTGAAACAAAAAAAGTGTATATCAATTTTTTCATAAGGTCTGCGTCAAATTTGGATTCAAAGATAATCAATGTATTTCATTCCAAGAGTACACTGTGGTAATCGGTTTTTTACTAAATTTCCGGTCTTTAAAAACACAAATGCATGAAAAAACTTCTACTATCTATTGCCGCTGCTGCCTTTGCAACTGGCGCTATGGCCCAAGGACAGAGTACCGTTTTCTCTGAGGATTTCAACTCTGGAATTCCGACAGGATGGACTCAACTTAACGCAGGATCCGACGGCGGCTTCCTAGCAGGATCAGCTACCAGCTTGAGCTCACAATACTTTACAATCGCTGACCCAGGATCGAACTTCGTTGCCACGAACGACGATGCTTGTAACTGTTCAAAAAGCGACGAGTACTTGGTAACCAGTGCTTACGATTTAAGCTCGTACTCACAACTACACGCTACCTTCAAATCATTCTTTTATGGTGCTTCCTACAATGGTGCAGTAGAAGCTGCTGAATTCAAATATTCAACGGATGGTGGTACAACTTGGACTAAGCTTGCAGATATCAACCCAGCGGGATCTTGGTCTTCGCAATTCATTGACATCAGTGCAGCTTGTGGAAACTCTTCAGTACAATTTGCCTTTAACTACCAAGATGGTGGTGGTTGGTTGTACGGTTTGGGTATCGATGATTTCGTGATCTTCCAGCCTTACAACTTTGACCTCGCTGTTGAAAGTTTGGATATGTTCTCAACCGTTGGTTTGAACAATGCCCCATTTACTATCGAAGGTTCTTTGACGAACTACGGCGGTGCAACTATCACTAGTTTGGACATCAACTACACCATCAACGGCGGTACTGCAGCTACAGCTAGTTTGACTGGTTTGAGCATTGCTCCTTACCAAACTTACAACTACGCGCACACTACCAACTGGACGCCTTCTGCAACAGGTTCTTACGATGTTGCTGTGTACGCCTCTGCGTTGAACGGTGGGTTTGATTCAAACACGGGTAACGACACTTTGACCGAGACTATCACTGTAGTTCCTGCAACAACAGACCGTGTAGTTTTAGCAGAAGAATTTACTTCTTCTACTTGTCCTCCATGTGCTAGCTTCAACCCAGGTTACAAGCAGTTGCTGGATGATAACAACGCAAATACTGCAACGGGTCGTGTAACGTCTATCAAATACCAAATGAACTGGCCTTCACCAGGTACCGATCCTGCTTACAACGCTGAAGCGGCAGCCCGTCGTACGTTCTGGGGTATTTCTGGTGTGCCAGATGTAGTCTACTCTGGTTACAACATCCCAACTTCGCAAGCAAATATTGACATTGTAAAAGACATCCCTGCTTTGGCAACTTTAAGCGCTGAATGGAGTGCAACTGGTGGATACATTCAGTGTGATGTTACTGCAGAGGCTCTTGGTGATCTAGGTTCTAGCGTGAAACTTCACATGGCGATGATCGAGAAAGAAATCTCTCACAATGTTCAAACTAACGGTGAGACTACTTTCTACCACGTATTCCGTAAATACATGGACGGTGCGAGTGGACACGCTATGGGGAACATGACAGCAGGTACTTACACGCACTACGCGAACTCAACTATCTCTGTGAATTCAGCTCCAGCTCAAGGGTCATTTGATTTCTGGGTAGGTACATCCAACATGGACATCGTAGTATTCTTGCAAGACGAAGCTTCAGGTGAAGTTCTTCAGAGTGCTCTAGCGACATTCACAACTTCTAACGTTGATGAAATGGACAATCTAGCTCGCTTTATTGCAGTGTACCCGAATCCAGCGAATGAATTTACCGGTGTAGAAATGGATCTTATCGATCGTTCTGATGTTGCGATCAACGTCGTAAACACCATGGGACAAACCGTATTCACTTCAGCTCAAACATTGGATGCTGGAACTCAAAAAATCAATCTCGAAACTGCCGAGCTTAGCGCTGGTATGTACTTCGTGAATGTAAACGTGAACGGTGTAAGCAAGAGCTTGCGCTTGAACGTTGCTCACTAAGCATTTTAATTGCTATTTTTACGGGGGACTTCGGTCCCCCGTTTTTTTTTGCAACATATTACAGAACATGAAGAATCTTCTTACCGCACTAGTACTGCTACTCGCAGTCTTTTCTATTCAAGCACAGGAATTACCAAGTACCACTTTAAAGACGTTAGAGGGAAAGCAAATTGATATTAAAGATGCTGTTAGCAAAGAGGGACCTACTGTGATCAGCTTTTGGGCCACCTGGTGTAAACCGTGTATCAAAGAATTGACTGCGTTCACTGATTACGCGGTTGACCTCGAGGATGATTTCGGGGCTAAAGTTCTTGCCGTGAGTATTGACGACACACGTAACTCTGCTCGTGTTGCACCTTTAGTACAAGGTCAGGGATGGGATTATACCGTTCTTCTTGATGAAAACCAAGATTTGAAACGCAACCTAGGTATTGTCAATGTTCCCTTTACTATCGTACTGAATAAAGAAGGTGAAATCGTTTGGAAGCATAGCGGATATTCTCCTGGCGATGAAGAAACACTTGCTGAAGTAGTTGAAGAAGTAGCCGCTGGCAAGACACCCTCACACTAACCTACACATTGATGACTAAGCTCTCTCTTTCACTACTAGCCCTGCTGGTAGCCACCTCACTTGTGGCACAAAGTCAAGAAACCTTTGGTGGTCAATTGCATGGAAACTTTCAACTCGACGGTCAACTGTACCTAAGAGACGAAGGCATTGACCCTAGTGGTGAATTTTATCCCGACGAACGTTTTCTTGGTCAAGGCTACGCAAACTTCGTCTACACACAAGGAAATTTCTCAGGTGGTCTTCGCTATGAAAACTACCAAAACGTGATGCTTGGATTCCCGGAAGGATATCGTGGTGAAGGAATTACCTATCGTTATTTACAGTTCAAACAGGACAACCTTGATATCACTGTAGGATCATTCTACGAACAATTCGGTTCGGGAATGGTCTTTCGCTCTTACGAAGAGCGTGGTTTGGGCTATGATAATGCCATGGATGGTGTACGTGTTAAGGCGAACCCGGCCAAAGGTCTTTACTTGAAAGGTGTCTTGGGGCGTCAGCGCTTCTATTTCGAGAAAAGCCCTGGGATTGTTCGCGGTATAGATGCAGAATACAACCTGACTGAATTCATGCCAACGCTCGACTCTTTAGGTTACCGTTGGACCATAGGCGCAAGCTATTTAAGTAAATACCAACGCGGCAATGATCCATTCTTAGTACTACCTGAAAACGTGGCAACTGCGGGCGTAAGAACGCAATTCACCAAAGGGCCGTGGGCACTTCAAGCAGAATATGCTTACAAGGCCAATGATCCGAGTGCAGATAATGGGTACATCTACAAAGACGGTAATGGTTTCATTGTAAACCTCACCTACAGTAAAAACGGCCTTGGTCTTATTGCTGGTGCTAAGCGTATCGACAATATGAGCTTCCGCAGCGATCGCAATGGATCCACCATCGATATGCTGATTAATTACCTAAGCCCTACAACACAGGTTCATACCTATGCACTTCCGGCATTGTATCAATACGCTACCCAAATCAATGGTGAAGAGGGGATTCAATTGGAAGCCAATTACAAAATCAAACGAAAAACCAAACTAGGCGGTAAGTACGGTACATTGATCAGTGCCAATTACAGCGTAGTTCAAAGCATTCATAAATCATTTGTTGACCCAAGCAATGATACACTACGCGTTCTTCAAGGCTACAACAGTGATGTTTTCGAACGCGGTGACATTCCCTACTTCCACGATTTCAATGTGAAAGTATCCAGAAAAGTCAATAAGCGCTTCAAATACACCGCCTCTTATCTGAATCTGTTCTACAACCGCAGTGTTTTAGAAGATGGGCTTGGAGACGAAGCCATTCAAAACAACCCTGAGAATCAAAAGCTGCTCAGTGCAGATGTGTTTGTCTTTGAAGGCTTGTACAAGCTCAAAAGCAAGCATTACCTTCGTTCAGAAGTGCAACACCTAGGCACCAAGGACGATCGCGGTTCTATGGCCATGATGCTCCTTGAATATTCGATAGCGCCGCATTGGTTCTTCTCTGTACAAGACATCTACAATTACGGGAATCCAGATGTAGATCAACGATTACATTATCCTTTGGCCTCAGTGATTTACACCGCAGGCACCTCTCGATTCCAAATGAGCTATGGTCGCCAACAACGCGGTATATTCTGTGTAGGTGGTGTATGTCGAGTCGTGCCGCCGTCAAATGGAGTAAGTTTCTCCTTAACCACTAGTTTCTAAGGTGATGAAAAAGATATTCCCAATAGCATTTGTAACTGCCCTTATCGCCCTACTAACGGTAAGCTGCGATGTGATCGATCAGCCCTTTAAAGGAGGGACTATTGATACCACTACAACAACTCAACAGTTGCGCAACGTTCTGATTGAAGATTTTACGGGACACCGTTGCAAGAATTGTCCGAAAGCGTCAAAAAAAATTGAAGAACTCGTCACAGCATTTGGTAGCGATCGCATTATTGGATTGGCTATTCACGCAGGACCAGGTAATTTCACGAATACTACAGCGGATTACCCTACAGATTTCACCACGAACGAAGGAAAACAGATTCAGAACTTTTTCGGCACTAACTTTCTACCCGTGGGTATGGTCAATCGTGAAAATTGGACTGCATCAGGGAATGCGCACTGGTCGGGCTACTCGAATTGGCCCACGCTAAGTGCCGAAGCTATGGACAGCACATTGCGCGTAGCACTCAACGTAAAGGCGACGCTCAACGGAACTACACTCACTGTAACCACCGAAGCACTACCCCAGGTTTCCTTACTACACGACCTCAAATATGTTGTTTTAGTCAAAGAAAGTGGCATTATCAGTCCTCAATTATTACCTGATGATACGCGCGATCCAGATTATGTTCATAACAACGTTCTTAGAGCGTTTGTAACGGACCTTTGGGGAGAAACTCTTGGAACTAGTCCATTGGTGACTAGCGATGTCTTAAATGACACGCAAACCATGACCTGGAACAACGATTGGGTAAAGGATAATTCTGCTGTCGTGGTCTATGCTTTTAACCCGGAGAACTACCGCATTCTTCAAGTCGTGGAAGTAGCCATCGACTAATGAGTTATCGCTTTGCTTTTTCAGCAAAGTTCAAATTGCGCTTAAAGCCATCGTACCCTGTTCGACGAATAGCACTTCCCTTTGTGATTTCGTCCCATAGACTGTGGGTTACTTCTTCCCACTCTTCCCAGCTTTTTCCTACGATAGAGCGCGGTTGAAAATCCGCTGTTTGGTGGGGCGAAGAGAATCGATTCCAAGGACACACATCTTGACAGGTATCACAACCGTAGACCCAGTCCTCCATCTTCTGCTGATACTCCGTGGGCAACTCCTTCTTATACTCTATGGTCAAATAACTAATACACTTGTTGCTATCTATGACCGTGGGTGCAACAATCGCCTGAGTTGGACAAGCGTCTATACAGGCCGTACAGCTACCACAATGATCCGTAGTAGGTCCATCCGCTTCCAATTCCACATCGACGATTAGCGCCCCAATAAAGAAGAAACTACCCGATCCTTTGGTCAGTAAAAGGCTGTGCTTACCAATCCAACCCAAGCCACTCTTGCGGGCCCAAGCTCGATCCATGACCGGTGCACTATCCACAAATCCCCTTCCCTGTATTGCGCCTATCTTCTCCTGCATACCCAAAAGCATACGTTTAAGCTTACCACGCACCACCTTGTGGTAATCGCGGCCATAGGTATATTTAGAAATTCTCGGACCCTCTTCTTGATTCCATTCGTCTTCGGGGAAATAATTGAGCGTTACACTAATGACCGATTTCGCACCAGGAACCAATTTCCTAGGGTCCAATCGCATATCAAAATGGTCTTCCATCCATGACATCTCCCCATGGTATCCCTGTTTCAGCCAGCGCTCTAAACCTGTGGCCTCTTCTTCTAGAAACCCAGCTTTAGAAATACCACATGCATCAAAGCCTTCAGCCTTCGCCAAATCCTTGACCAATCTGCTCGCCGTTGCTGCATCCATGATTAAAACAATGTTCCTGAGTTCCCTTTATTCAAGGAATTTTTTCCCAAATGCATGTATGCCTTTTCCGTTACCATCCTACCTCGTGGGGTTCTGAGCATAAATCCTTCTTTGATCAAATAGGGTTCATATACCTCTTCAATCGTTTCCGCTTGCTCTCCTATAGCTGTTGACAGCGTGTTTAGGCCAACAGGGCCACCAGAAAAATTATCGATCAGGACAGAGAGAATTTTATTGTCCATCTCATCGAGGCCCTTCGCATCTACGTTCAATGCATTTAGCCCATAATCTGCGATCTGTACATCAATTCGACCTGTTCCTTTGACCATTGCAAAGTCACGAACGCGACGTAATAATGCATTCGCTATACGCGGCGTCCCACGTGACCTACTAGCGATTCTAATACATGCCTCATAGTCCGTTGGTACCTCCAATATCTCAGCACTACGATCTACTATCGTACTGAGCAACTCCACATCATAATACTCCAAACGGGCATTGATCCCAAAGCGCGCGCGCAAAGGAGCCGTAAGTAATCCTGAGCGCGTAGTGGCACCGATAAGTGTAAACGGATGAAGGGCGATCTGCACACTGCGCGCACTTGGACCGGAATCAATCATGATATCTATCTTGAAATCCTCCATCGCGCTGTAGAGATATTCCTCAATGACCGGAGACAAACGGTGAATCTCGTCAATAAACAGCACATCGTTTTCCTGAAGACCGGTTAACAATCCTGCTAAATCCGATGGCTTATCTAAAACAGGCCCAGAAGTCACCTTAATACCCACATTAAGCTCATTGGCAATAATATGGCTCAAGGTTGTTTTACCCAATCCAGGAGGCCCATGCAGAAGTACATGATCCATGGCTTCGTCTCGCATTTTCGCGGCCTCCACAAATATTTTCAGGTTCTCCAATACGGCAGCCTGACCTGTAAAATCGTCAAAGCTTAGTGGGCGCAACTTGCGTTCCACATCACGGTCCGTGTTTGAAAAACTTTCTCCTGTAGGATCTAAATGTTCGTTCATAGATACAAAATACCATAAAAAATCCCCTTACCTCACGGTAAGGGGATGCTTATTTATAAAAAGCTTTTCAGCTCTTAGTGTCCGCTCTCTTCGCCTTCAGCGAGTGGCACATTTTGAGGTACGAAGTCCTCTTCTGCGCCTGGCTTAGAGTAATCGTAAGCCCAACGGTGAACTACCGGTACATCACCAGGCCAGTTACCGTGGATGTGCTCTACTGGCGTAGTCCATTCTAGGGAGTTCGCTCTCCATGGATTCTGCTTCGCTTTAGGACCTCTCCAAATACTGTAGAAGAAGTTAAAGATGAACACCAACTGCGCAATACCACCTACGATAGCGAAGTACGTAATCAAAACATTGATATCCGCAAGGTTATCGAACATTGGGAACGCTGTGTTACTGTAGTAACGACGTGGTAGACCAGCCATACCTAAGAAGTGCATTGGGAAGAATACACCATAAGCAGTAATGAAAGTCAACCAGAAGTGAACATAGCCCATAGACTTATTCATCATGCGACCATACATCTTCGGGAACCAGTGGTAAACCCCGGCGAACATACCGAAGATCGCACTAAGACCCATTACAATGTGGAAGTGTGCTACTACGAAGTAAGTATCATGAACGTTGATATCCAATGCAGAATCACCAAGAATAACCCCAGTCAAACCACCAGTAACAAACGTACTCACCAAACCAATCGAGAACAACATCGCTGGTGTGTACTGAATATTACCTTTCCACAAGGTAGTAATGTAGTTAAAGGCCTTAACTGCAGATGGGATAGCAATCAAAAGTGTTGTAAAGGTAAATACCGATCCTAGGAATGGGTTCATACCTGTTACGAACATGTGGTGACCCCACACAATGAAACTCAAGAATGCAATTGCTAGAATCGAACCAACCATCGCGCGGTAACCGAAGATCGGCTTACGTGAATTGGTCGCGATTACCTCAGAAGAGATACCTAATGCTGGTAGAAGAATAATGTAAACCTCAGGGTGACCTAGGAACCAGAACAAGTGCTGGTACAACACAGGCGAACCACCGCTGTAGTTCAATACTTCACCACCGATGAAAATATCACTCAAGTAAAATGAAGTCCCCAACATACGGTCGAACATCAATAATAAAGCTGCTGATAGTAGTACAGGGAAAGACAAAGTACCTAGAACTGCTGTCACGAAGAACGCCCAAATCGTCAAAGGAAGACGAGTCATAGACATACCCTTAGTACGCATGTTCAATACCGTAACGATGTAGTTCAAAGACCCTAGCAAAGACGATACGATGAAGAAGGTCATTGAGATCAACCAAAGCGTCATACCTGCTCCTGAACCTGGCATCGCTTGTGGCAATGCAGATAATGGTGGGTAAATAGTCCAACCAGCAGCTGCAGGACCGCTCTCTAAAAATAGAGATGCTACCATGATCACAGAACTGATAAAGAAGAACCAGTAAGACAGTGCGTTCATGAAGCCAGAAGCCATATCACGAGCACCAATCTGCAATGGAATTAGAAGGTTCGAGAAGGTACCTGATAGACCCGCAGTCAATACAAAGAATACCATGATGGTACCGTGAATTGTAACTAACGCAAGGTAGATATTCGGATCCATTACACCATCCGGTGCCCATTTCCCTAGGAAGAATTCCAAAATTGGGAAGCTCTGCTCAGGGTATGCCAATTCCAAGCGGAACAACATAGACATCATCACACCGATGATTCCCATGATCATACCCGTTACTAAGAATTGTTTTCCAATCATCTTGTGATCCGTAGAGAAGATGTACTTCGATACGAAAGTCTCCTTGTGGTGATGTTCCATCAAGTGATCCTGGAAGTGATTGTTTTTGGTAGTCGATGTAGTTGACATAGGTAGTAGTTATTACGTCTTATTACAAAGTCTCTGCGACTGTCTTTTGTTCTTTTAGCCAAGCGTTAAATTCGTCCTCGGTCTCAACGATGATGTCCATTTGCATGTTGTAGTGCGCTGCACCACAAATCTTGTTACAAAGAAGTACGTAGTTGAAGTCCCAAATGTCTTCGCCTTTTGCTTTGCGAATCGCATTTACTTCTTCAACATGATTTTTAACCTCTTTGTTTTGACGAATTTCAGCGGTTGTGATACTCGGAGTAAACTGGAAGTTAGTAATGGCTCCAGGTACACAGTTCATTTGCGCACGGAAGTGCGGAAAGTACGCTGAGTGGATAACGTCCTGAGAACGGAATTGGAATTTGATCGGCTTTCCAACTGGCAAGTGCAATTCCTTAGTAACGATATCGTCTAATGATGCTGGATCCGCCTGATCAACACCCAAGACATTCGCACCCTTGATCTCGTGAACGGTAGCATAACCCAATGTGTTATCACCGCCGCTGTAACGCACAGTCCAGTTGAACTGCTGAGCATATACTTCAACAAGAATTGGCTCTTCTTCATTTTCTGGCATCATAAGAGTGCTCCATACATTGAGACCCCATATGATAAGTACAGCCAATGCTACTGCTGGAATCATCGTCCAGAAAAGCTCTAGTTTGTTGTTGTGCTCATAGTAAACCGCCTTAGTGCCCTTCTTACCTCTGTACTTGAACGCGAAGTAGAATAAAATTGGCTGTACTACGAAAAATACGATGTTGATGATCAACATACTCAAATTCCAAAGTCCATCAATTTCACTACCGTGCTCCGATGCAGGAGTTGGTAACAAGTGTTTACCCCATGCGATGTACATAACGATAACACTAATGATAAAACCGAAGCCTACTAAAAGCATTAACGTCCCTTGGGTATCGTTGTCCTTTTCTGAGACTTCATTGTCCTTGCCTTTTTGAATCTCCGAAGAAATCTCTGAGATTCTCATTACCTGAACGATGGTCAGGATGACAAGAATGACTAATACGATGATTGAAATTGCACTCATTATAGAAAGTCTGTTTACTTATATTATTGTTGGAAGTGCTTTGACTCCGTAATCATTGGGTGATTCTTATGTAAAAGAGGTGCTGCTGCTAGCTGACGAAGAACCACAAAGATGAATAGACCCGCGAAGAAAAGGATTGCTCCTATTTCCAATAAACCGAAGCCAAAGTGATCTCCTACTGTACCCGGCATAATCATTACATAGTGATCCATGTAGTGACCAACCAATACAAATACCGCTGCCATTACCAATGTCCCTGGAACACGTTTCGCTGGACGACTCAACACAGCCAAAACTGGGAAGATGAAGTTCAATGAAAGCATGATAAAGAAAGGAACCTTGTACTGGTCAAAACGCTGCATAAAGTAAGTTACCTCTTCTGGAATGTTTGCATACCAAATAAGTACAAATTGAGAGAACCATAAGTAGGTCCAGAATACAGAGAATGCAAACATGAACTTACCTAAATCGTGTAGGTGATTCTCATTTACCCATTCCAATAAGCCTTTACCCTTAAGGTAGAGTGTAATAAGAATCAAAGCTGCGAATGAGCTTACGAACATTCCAGCGAAAGTATACCAGCCGAATAGGGTGGAGAACCAGTGTGCATCGATCGACATAACCATATCCCAAGCAGATGTAGAAGATGTTACCGCGTAGAATACCGTAAAGGCTGCTGCTACTCCTCTGTTCTTCTTCCACATGGCAACACCATCACCTGAATCAGATAGCAACGAGTACTTGCGTAATACGCGCGCTGCCCATACCCAACCAACGATGTAAACCACCATACGAATGCTGAAGAACGTTGGATTTAACCAACCACGTTTTCCTGCGATAATAGCATCATAATTTGCATGCCCCTCCACATTGATGCCCTCTGCCATCCAGTGGAACATATGGTGAACATGACCAAAACCTAAGATGGTGATCAGGAAAATCACAATCAAAGGAATGATAATCGCAAAAGACTGAGCTTCCATCAAGCGCAATAGACCAGCTGACCATCCCGCTTGTGCAACGTACTGGATCCCCATAAAAAACAACTGTCCCAATCCTAATCCTAGGAAGAAGATAGCTGCTACATATAGTGCTGACCATGGACGGTTAGCAATCTGATGTGCCGCGTGCTCAGCGTGTGCATCGTGATCAGCATGAGTTGCATGTGCATCATGCTCAGCGTGCGCTTCATGCGTGTCGTGCGAACCATGTGCTTCATGGCTATCAGTAGCATGATCATCATGTCCTGCGTGCGCATCATCCATAACCACTTCCGTGGTATGACTGTCATGACCTGCATCGTGAGAAGACGGTCCATTTAAGGCAAATCCGACGATCCAAAGGATAGCACCTACTACCGTAAGTGCGATTGCCAATTGTTTTGTTTTTGTACTGAACTCAAACATTCTGTGTCGCGGTTTTATTCTTGATCTTCTCTTAATTTCACTACGTATCGCACAATTTTCCATCGCTCATCATAGGTGAGCTGAGAAGCGTGCGATCCCATAATACCCTTACCGTGCATCACTACGTGATACATAGAACCTGGAGTGATATCCGGTAATCTTGAAGATGCATAAGAAGGAACACCTAAAATTTTCTCCTGCATTACTAAAGGACCGTTACCGTCTCCTTTCTCACCATGACAGTGATCACAGAAAATATTGTAAAGCTCTTTTCCTTCAGCCAACGCCTCTTCTGACATGAATTCAGCCGGCATTTCCAAACCAGTTCTTGCTGCTTCATATCCCTCGTTTGTGTTTGCATACTCATAAGGGTGGTAACCTCTTGGCACAGTTCCTTCTACTGGAAGCTGAGCACTAAGGCCGTTAGCGAACTGTGTTGATGGCTGGTAAGTCTCCAATGAAGGGCTTACATACATGTCGTCCATGTAGGTGTACCCCGGAGTGGATTTGTCTGCATTACAGCTTGCAAGAAGTGCTGAAGCCGCTAGTGCGATAACTGTTGTAATACGCTTCATGACTTATGCTTCGATTTTTGAGATTTCTAATGCACCAAGCTCTTGAAGCTTAGCGTTAAGATCATCCTCTTCACCTTCCAATTCTACCTCCATCAAGAAGTGATCATCAGTAGTACGAGGATCTGGGTTTTGTGCTTTTGCTCCAGGGTAGAGACCATTCACAGCGAAGTACGACCAACACATTAAGTGCGCTGCAAAGAAAACTGTAAGCTCAAATACCACAGGAATAAAAGCTGGCATGTTCAAGAACCAAGTAGCATTCGGTTTACCACCAATGTTCTGAGGCCAATCTAAAATCATTGTGTAATAGGTCATCCACGCCGCGAAGAACAATCCAGTGAGTCCGTAGAAGAACGCTGCTGTAGATAAGCGAGTTCTTTTAAGACCCATAGCTTCATCTAAACCGTGAATTGGGAATGGTGAATAAACCTCGCTAACGTTGTAACCGTTTGCACGTAGATCTTTCACTGCGCTCAAGACGATATCATCATCATTGAATAGTGCGCGTACGATTGGATTATGTTTAGTGTGCCCCATGTTCGTTGTGGTGTTTTTTGAAGTTCTCGCCAGACGATTTTAGAATCGTTTTAAGTTCAGCCTGTGCAATTACAGGGAACGTACGAGCATATAGAAGGAACAATACAAAGAAGAAACCGATAGTACCGATGTAGATACCGATGTCTACGAAAGTTGGAGAGAACATCGACCATGAAGATGGTAGGTAATCTCTGTGAATCGAAGTAACGATAATTACAAAACGTTCGAACCACATACCGATATTCACAACGATCGAAATCACGAAGGTGAACACTAGGTTAGTTCTGAGTTTTTTAGACCACATAAATTGCGGAGAGAATACGTTACATGTCATCATTGACCAGTACGCCCACCAGTAAGGCCCTGTAGCGCGGTTCAAGAATGCGTATTGTTCGTATTCTACGCCAGAGTACCATGCAATGACTAGCTCAGTGATGTAGGCTACACCTACTATCGAACCGGTCACCATGATCACGATATTCATCATCTCGATGTGTTCGATATTGATGTAATCCTCCATCTTGAAGATCTTACGAACAATCAATAAAAGCGTTTGTACCATCGCAAAGCCTGAGAAGATCGCACCAGCAACAAAATATGGTGGGAAGATTGTGGTGTGCCAACCAGGAATTACTGAGGTAGCAAAGTCAAACGATACAATGGTGTGTACCGAAAGTACCAATGGTGTGGCTAAACCAGCTAGTACAAGAGAGACCTCTTCGAAACGCTGCCAGTGTTTAGCTTGACCACCCCATCCGAAAGATAGAATCTTGTAGATGTGCTTTTGCACTGGGTTGATCGCACGATCGCGAATCATTGCAAAATCTGGAATCAAACCTACGTACCAGAATACGGTACTCACGGTCAAATAGGTAGAGATTGCAAATACATCCCAAAGAAGAGGTGAGTTAAAGTTGACCCATAAAGAACCGTATTGGTTTGGAATTGGCATTACCCAATATGCCATCCAAATACGTCCCATGTGGATCAGCGGGAACAACCCTGCTTGAATTACCGAGAAGATGGTCATCGCCTCAGCAGAACGGTTAATAGCCATTCTCCATTTCTGACGGAACAATAAAAGTACTGCCGAGATGAGTGTACCGGCGTGTCCAATACCTACCCACCAAACGAAGTTGGTAATATCCCAAGCCCAGTCAACGGTCTTGTTTAGTCCCCAGACACCGATTCCGGTACCAATAGTGTATAGGATACATCCCACACCCCATAGGAACATGACAAATGCGATAGAGAAGGCTATCCACCACGAACGTGGGGCTTTTGACTCTACCGGTTTAGCTATATCATTAGTGATGTCTGAATAAGACTTGTCACCGAGGATTAGCGGATTTCTAACAGGCGATTCGTAATGCATGTCGCTTTCTTATTAATTAGGCTCTGTTTCTAACTTTAGTCTGGTAGAATACGCTTGGCTGCGTTCCTACTTCTTCTAGGAGATGGTAAGCACGTCCCTCTTGTTTGAGGTGACTTACTTCACTCTTAGGATTGTTTACATCACCGAATACAATTGCATTCGATCCACAAGCTTGAGCACAAGCTGTGGTAAACTCTCCGTCGTTTAAGATTCTACCATCCTTTTTCGCTTCTAGTTTACCCAACTGAATACGCTGGATACACAACGAACATTTTTCGATAACACCACGTGCACGTACAGTAACATCAGGGTTAAGTACCATGCGACCGTAATCATCTTGAGATGGGTTCACATCGGCGAATTGCTCGTTGCCTTTGTAGTTGAACCAGTTGAAACGACGAACTTTATAAGGACAGTTGTTGGCACAGTATCGAGTACCGATGCAACGGTTGTAAGCCATGTGGTTCAAACCTTCACGCGAGTGAACTGTCGCACCTACCGGACAAACTGTCTCACATGGTGCGTGGTTACAGTGCTGACACATAACCGGCTGGAATACTACTGATGGACTTTCAGAAGGAACCTCCATCTTAGCGTACTTCTCAATAGCACTAACGCCTTCCTCTTCAGCAACCTCTGCGGTCATGTCAGAAGAATAGTAACGGTCAATACGCAACCAGTGCATATCACGGTGCTTACGTACCTCTTCTTTACCAACAACAGGAACGTTGTTTTCAAGAGAACATGCAACAACACAAGCTCCACAACCTGTACATGAGTTCAAGTCAATAGACATATTCCACATGTGTGAGGTCTCATGGTCGTGATCGTCCCAAAGATTTGCTTCGAAAGCACTCATTGGCCCCTTGTGTGTCTCAAATGTTGGCTTTTCGTTCCATACTGTAGGGTCTTCGTTTAAGAAGGTTGGTAACGAAATTTCGTTAACAATCTTACGACCCATCATGGTATGAGCAAGCTGTACAGATGCAAAACCATGCTCTACCTCTGTAGCAACAACACTTACTTTGGTAGACAAAGCAGAAGATGCAGGCAATAAATCAAATGCATTCACACCGATGCCGTTACCTACTTTACCTACATTTTGACGCCCAAAGCCTACTGCCAAACCGATAGTACCGGCAGTCTGTCCTGGCTGAATCCATACTGGAACATTTTCAAGAGTCTTACCGTCAACTGTAATGTTAACAGTCGTTCCGTTCATTGCTCCATTTGACTGAGCTTCAATTTCTACTCCGTATTCTACCGCATCTGCTGCAGACATAACTAAGTAGTTGTCCCATGATAGACGAGTAATAGGATCAGGAAGTTCGTACGTCCAAGGGTTGTTGGCATTCGTTCCTGCACCCATACCTGTTTTAGTGTACGTGTAGAACTCTAATCCAGTAGAAGGCTTCGCTACATTTATTCCGCTAACGTCGATCATTTCGCCGTTCATAGAACCATTCATAGCAATTTCCGCTGCTGGAACCATAGCGAATCCATCGTGTAACAACGCGTTCCATGCCTTATCGGCCACAAGTGAATTTGCACTTGCCTTCACCAATTCTACCGCTGATTCAGAACCGTTAGCTAGGCTATTGATAATCTCAACTGCACTCTTGCTATCGAACAATGGACTGATTGTAGGTTGACCTACAGCGTAGTGTCCATCAGCCGGTACGAAATCTGACCAAGACTCTAAGTAGTGACTCAAAGGAAGTGCCACGGCAGCATTTATAGCTGTCTCGTCCTCACGATCAGCGATACTGACCACTTTAACACCCTCTAAGTTTAATTCTTTCATTGCATACGCAGGGTTCACGTCAAGGGTTACTAGCGTATCAACACTGCCACCTTTTACATCTTTAACCAATTGAGCGTATGCCTTATCATCGCCTTTCGAAGTGTAAACGAAAGTCGTTGTATCAAATGCTTTCGAACCTAATGCTAGGTTGATAGCCAAGGTAAGACGCTCGGCAACTTTCGAATTCAGTCCGTTCAATACAAGTGCACCCTCACCAGCTGCAAGAAGGTCTTGTGCCGCTGATTTAACTGAGTTTGCGATATCAGAACGAAGTGCAGGAGCACTTACCGTATCAAAGCCTTTAGCTTTTGCAACAGTATTGTACACTGTTGCGAGAACCGCTTCGTATTCCGACACACGTACTTTCATGCGGGTATCTGCATTCGAACCAGAAATAGTTAATCCAGCTTCTGCTTGAATGTGCTTTAACATTCCTTTACCTGGCTTGCGACGCGTCGCGTAAGCAGCAGAGAAGTTCTGACCACCCCAATCTCCCAAGAAATCTGCTCCTACTGCAAAAACAGTTTGAGCCGCTTCTAGGCGGATCATCGGAAGACCACGTTTACCTGTAAAACTTTCGTAGACGTCTAGACGTGCACTTTGGCTTACATTATCAACACTGATGTGACGAATTCCTAACTTTTCTATAGCACTAGAAAGTGCAGGAGAAAGTACTGTCCCTGTTAGAAGAACACTGTTTGGAGTGATTAAGTTTTTGGCAGCTGTTAGAGCCGCATCCCAAGAAGTTGCTTCTTGGTTCACTTTTGGTGAACGAAGACGCGCACCATCGTAAAGGCTTAATACAGACGCTTGTGCACGAGCATTGGTTGCGCCATTAAACGCAGCATCACCGTTTGGCTCTACCTTGATAGGACGACCTTCACGGGTTTTGATCAATACAGATGCGAAATCCATACCATCAAACATAGCCGTAGCGTAGTAAGACGGCATACCCGGCGTTAAGCTATCTGGTTTTACCACGTAAGGAATACTTTCAACGATTGGCGCCTCACATGCTGCGAGTGTTGCCGCTGCTGTTGAGAAGCCCATGAATTTCAAGAAATCGCGACGTGAAGTCTGGCTTTCTACGGCTTCGTCATTCCCTAAGAAGTCTGCGCTTGAAATCTCATTTGAGAATTCGTTTTGAGCGAGCTTTTCTGATAGTTCAGGATTGGATTGATCCTCAATACCTTTCCAGTATTTATTGTTCTCAGTCATTCTTACTTCTTATTAGTAGTGACACTTACCACATTCCAAACCACCAATCTTCTCAGCAGTAATCTTCTCATCGTGGTACTTTTCAGTTAATTCTTCGTGGAAATCTTGGTAGTATCCGTTCTTCTCGAATTGAACTTCGGTTTCTCGGTGACAGTTGATACACCATCCCATGGTCAATTCAGAGTACTGGTAAACTTCTTCCATTGTCTCAACAGGACCGTGACATTCTTGACACTCTAATTGACCTGCATTTACGTGCTGACTGTGGTTGAAGTATGCCAAATCTGGAAGGTTGTGAATACGAATCCATTTGATAGGCTGCTGCTCGTAATCTTCGATATATTCACGGTTTTCAGAATCCCAACCGATAGCTGCGTAAATCTTAGCTATTTCAGGAGAACCCTCACCGTCGTACTTCAAGTTACCTGATTCATCAGTAATCTCAGAGCCGTCCACGTACATGTGACAATTCATACAAACGTTTGCAGATGGAATTCCAGAATGCTTCGAATGACGTGCTGAGCTGTGACAGTAGTTACAATCGATCTCGTTTTGTCCCGCGTGGAGTGCGTGCGAGAATGCGATTGGTTGCTCTGGCTGGTATTTTTGTTCTACACCAATACCTGACATCCACCAATAGGCTTGGTTGAGGAACAACACTGTAACCAACACTGTTGCAACGGTAACGAAGCCTTTGTTGTTGATTAAACGTCCCCAGAACCAACCTGCTTCGTCTAGAATAGAAACAGGGTCTTGACCGTTCACTAGACGTAGTGTATTCTTCATGCGTGCCAAAAGCATCACCATGACAAACAACAACAAGCCTAAACCTATAGTAATTTCTTTGCTGTAGTCTTTTGACTCTGCCACTACGACGGTACTTCCATCAGCAGCAACTGGTACTGGCTTTTGGTCGCCTTCAATCGTGTATTGAAGAATATCGAAGATGTCTTGATCCGAAAGTGCTGGAAAAGCACTCATGACAGAACCATTGTATTCCTCGAAAATTGCGATTGCATCAGCATCACCAGAAGCACGAAGCTCAGCGTTGTTGCGAATCCAGGCGAGAAGCC
>Ga0209955_1000069_pt1 | contig 42544 bp, 34 predicted proteins | sample SalPonA_A_H2O_MG_FD_185716 | JGI IMG/M metagenome (GOLD analysis project Ga0209955, IMG submission 185716) | Water microbial communities from South San Francisco under conditions of wetland restoration - Salt Pond MetaG R2A_A_H2O_MG (SPAdes)... | ecosystem: Environmental > Aquatic > Non-marine... | reverse complement strand
TGACGAGCGCATGGAAACGCTCGAAATGATTCGTCAATCGGCCAAAGAATTTGCAGAAACTAGAATTCGTCCCCACGTTATGGAGTGGGATGAAGCACAGCACTTTCCGATTGAAGTATTTAAAGAAATGGGGCAGCTAGGCTTCATGGGCGTATTGGTCCCAGAGGCATACGGTGGCGCCGGCATGGGCTATCAGGAATACATCACCATTATAGATGAGGTAGCTCAAGTATGCGGCTCGATCGGTTTATCTGTTGCCGCTCATAATAGCCTGTGTACGGGACATATTTTACAATTTGGTAATGAAGAGCAGAAAACACGTTGGTTGCCAAAATTGGCCACAGCAGAATGGATAGGTTCTTGGGGATTGACAGAAACAGGAACCGGTTCGGATGCTGGAGGTATGGATACCACTGCCGTGCTTGATGGAGATAGTTATGTACTAAATGGCTCGAAGAATTGGATAACCCATGCGATTTCATCTTCCATTTCTGTGGTCATCGCGCGTACCGGTGAAAAAGGAGATTCTCGAGGTATGACGGCATTCGTTGTAGAGAAGGGGACACCTGGTTTCACCGCAGGTAAGAAGGAGAATAAATTGGGTATGCGTGCTTCTGAAACGGCCTGTTTGTTTTTTGATAATTGCCGCGTTCCCAAAGAGAATGTCCTTGGAAAGGTAGGCGAGGGTTTTATTCAAGCGATGAAAATTCTTGACGGTGGCCGCATCTCCATTGCTGCTTTGAGTGTGGGTATCGCAAGAGGAGCCATGCTTGCAGCAATAGGATATGCCGATGAGCGCGAACAATTCGGTAAGAAAATTCGCTCATTTCAGGGAGTCGGATTTAAGCTTGCTGAAATGTCAACGAAGGTTTACGGTGCTGAACTCATGACGCGTCATGCCGGTGCGCTCAAGGAAGAAGGGAAGCCGATGACTCAAGAGAGTGCCATGTGTAAGTTGTACGCCTCTGAGATATCAACAGAAGTAGCGAATGAAGCCGTGCAAGTCTTTGGCGGATACGGTTACACCAAGGATTATCCAGTTGAGAAGTTCTACCGGGATTGTAAACTTTGTACCATTGGAGAGGGGACCTCGGAAATTCAGAAACTTGTGATTTCTAGAAACTTATACAAATAAATCAGCGCCGATTTCCGCTACAGCGTTTACTGCAGTATTTGACTTCGGCCCAATTTTTTTTCCATTTTTTGCGCCATGTGAACGGTCTTCCGCACGTGGCGCAAACTTTTTCGGGTAAATGAGGTTTTTTATGCATAGAATTAAAACTTATTCTCCCATGAAAGGTTCAGCAGTAGCGAAAAAATTAGAGGAATGGCAGATCGATCGCATTGTCGAAATGGCCTGGGAAGATCGTACTCCGTTTGATGCGATTCTGGACCAATTTGGCATTACTGAGGCAGAAACTATTGCCCTCATGCGCAATCAGATGAAAGCAAGTTCCTGGCGAATGTGGCGTGCGAGAGTTCAAGGGCGTGCCACGAAGCATAGAGCACGACGCAGCTTCGAGGTAGGAAGGCATAAATGCAGCAGACAGAAGCACATCTCACATAATAAAATTTCAAAACGCTAGTGATTACCTTCTGAACACCAGTGTTTTCAAGGCCTCTATCGTTTACTCATTGTTAGAAAGCCAACCTCATTTCGACGATCAACTATCGAAACTTTATCTTATTTTCGAAGTTCAAGTACACAATTATGAATTTGAAACGAATTTTTGCTGTTATAGCCATATTCTTCATGGGCTTTCAGGCAGATGCATCTCACCTTTTAGGAGGTGAAATCATTTGGAAATGTAAGAACAACGGTAAGTACCAATTCACGCTAGTACTCTACCGTGATTGTGGTGGTACAACTATTGGTACAAATGCGCAAACGCTTGCCAATAACGCCGGTGTAAGTATTGTTTGTAATTACGTAAGTACGACGGATGTGGTTCCTGCTTGTTACAACGGTACAACTACTTGTGCTGGTGCGGTATCAGGTACCGGGAAAATGCAGAAATATGTCTTTAGATCAGGAGATATAACATTAACAGGTGTACCGCCGGTTTCGGGATGGAACTTTACTTGGAATAGCTGTTGTCGACCGGGTTCTATTACCAATGGTCCAACTGGGGGGTATTTATTGCGTGCGGTCATGTACCCATACACGCCACCGGGCTCAACTTCCGCTCTAAGCGCTGGGACTACAGCAAATCCTTCATGTTTCGATAGTTCACCAAACTTTCTTGAGGATCCACAGGTGGTTTCATGTACTGGAGTAGATGTCATCTACAATAACCTAGGTTACGATCCGGATTTGGATTCTTTATACTACGACTGGGCACAGCCTCTAGAAGGTTCTGCTTGGCCAGGTACAGCGGTTACCTTTTCTGCGGGATACTCGTACACGAGTCCGCTTCCAACCAACACAGGTTCTACTGGAGCCGCGATAGATGGAGAGACAGGTGAAGTAACCTTCAACTCAAATCTTGCCGGCTCATGGGCTACTTGTGTGAAGATTGAAGAGTGGCGTTGTGGACAAAAAATTGGAGAAGTCTTCCGTGACATTCCTATCGTTACGCTTTCATGTACGCCGCTAGCAGGGATTTGTGCCTCGAGCTATGTAGATGAGGCACCTAGTTTGTCTGTTACACCAGATCCTAACCTTGCAAAGCCAACTATACTTACACCGGTGACTAATGCCTCCGGAGATACGCTATACCTCTTTACTGATGCATATCCAGGAGATACGATACAGTTTAAAATTTCTTCTTCGGATCCATATCCTCACCCGAACTGTTCTTCACAAGAAATTGAATTTAGTGCTTCGGGGGGTAACTTGAGTGCTTCAAGTAACTACGGAGATCCAAACAACTGTTTGTTTAATCCACCTTGTGCAACACTCACTTCATTGAACCCAGGAAATGCTTACACTTATCCCGGTATTAATGATGTTGAATTTAGTTGGACGGTCGATTGTAATCACTTGTTCTATCAAGAATATCAATGTGGTACACTGAAAAGTGAATATTCGTTCTACTTGCGTATGCAGGATGATCAATGTCCAATAAACCGTTTCGCGTACAAAAAGGTAGTGGTGCAGGTGAAGAACTACATGCCTGCTCAAGTGAGTATCGACAATACTTGTATCTACCAAGATGAAAATGGGGTAACCTTTGATTGGGTAAATAATCCGGATACTGGTTTCAATTTCGATTACTACCTCATCAATCATATTGATACGCTTGGAAACACTTCGGTAGTCGATACCATTTATGATTGGTCAACACAATCTTACACGCATACTGGTGCTGACGCCAATGCGGTAAATGCTTATACCATTCAGGTAGCTGGTGGTTGTGGATTGGTCACTGAACACAGCGATACGATTCAGAATGTTCGAGTGAAACTACAGGCATTCCCGCCGCCGCCAAACAGCTCTATCGCGGTACTTAACTGGAACTCTTGGATGCGAGGTAATGATTCTACAGCATACGATGTATGGGTGGAGGCGCCTATTAATTCGGGCCAGTGGACAAAACTTGGAACGACTAAAGATTCTACTTGGACGGATACAGTAGCCTTCTGTGGTACTTGGTTGAACTACGAGGTGCGCTACAAGAATTCTTGTGTAAGTAGTAGTGATAGCGGCTTCTTCTCTGATAAAACAGCTCCTTCGCCGGTGGTGTTTGATTCTGTGACCGTTGCAGGAGGTAATTTGGCAGGAATGTCATGGCAGGCTTCGAACGACAGCGATGTGGTGTATTACGTTATCTACAGAGAGGATAATTCAGGCTTCTTGATTCCGATTGATTCGGTAACTGCTCAAGATTACGCTACTTCAATGCCTTACATCTACGCCTTATCGAATGCTGAAAATCAAAGTGAAACCTTTGTAGTTACAGCGGTGGATAGTTGTGGAAACCAAAGCTCTGTTGGAAATACTATTCCTTCGAGTTCATTATATCTACAAGTCGGTGTAGATCCGTGTGATGGCTATGCACGCTTGCGTTGGAATACTTACAAGACCTTCACGCAAACTCAAGTTCAAGAGTACAATCTTTACGTGGATATTACTGACCCAGTTGGAGGTACTGTATCTGGTGTACTCTTAAAAGGGGGAACTCAGGATACGGTGTTCAATCACTATGGTATTATTAATGGATATACCTACTGCTACTATGTGCAAGCAGTAGATACCACAGGTGATATTACCGTTACCTCGAATAAAGTATGTAATAGTTCTGCGGTGGTACAAGGTTCTAAAGTGTTGTACTTAGGTCGTGCCTCGGTGAATGCTCAGAACGGTGTAGACATGTATGCGTACATTGATAAAGATGCAGACGTTATTGATTTCCAGATTCAACGCGCCGATGATGAGATTGGACCTTACCTCACTATTGGTAATGTAGTGAAGCCATCGTTGGGACCTTGGGAGGTGAAGTTTGTGGATTATACAGCGGATCCGACATCTAGACGCTACTACTACCGTATTGCATCAACGGATTCTTGTGGTGCCTTAGATACGTTATCTAACATTGCTACGAATATTCTACTTAGTGTTGAGGCCAAAGGAAATCTTACGAATACCTTGATTTGGTCGGCATACCGTGAGTTTGATGGAGGGGTTCAAGAATATGAGATCTACCGTTCTATTGACGGAGGTTCCTCTTTCAACTATGCTGGGTCAACGGATGATACGGCCTTTGTAGATGATATCAAGCCTTTTAGTACGTCAAAGGGTAAGTTCTGCTACTTCGTGAGAGCTATTGCTGAAGATGGCATTATTCCTTGGAGAGATGAGTTCGGAGAGAAGTTTAATGCACGTTCGAATGTTGCTTGCTCCGTACACAAGGCAAGACTTTGGGTACCTTCGGCGTTTAGTCCAAATTCTAAATACTCCAATGAGAATAAAGTATGGAAACCACAGGGCGTATTTGCTCGTACCGACAGCTACACCATGTTCATCATGGATCGTTGGGGACAAGAGGTTTTCAAAACGAATGATATTAATGAAGGGTGGGATGGAACCATTGGTGGCAAAGAGGCTGCAATGGGAACATATACCTATTACATCAAGTACAGAAGTATTGAAGACGTGCCTGTAGAAGAGCGCGGAACCTTCACGCTATTGTATTAAGTGTTAAGAATTTATCAAAGTAATACGGGCGACCCTAAGGTCGCCCGTATTGTTTCGCAGAAATTGCTTAATTTTGGGCGCAATTCAAAATAGAATTGCAATGTCACACAGCAACGAAAAAGTCCTTGGATTAGGCCTCACGTACGACGACGTACTATTAGTTCCCAACTATTCTGAAGTATTACCACGAGATGTGGATTTGAGCTCGAAGTTTTCAAAGAACATCGGACTGAAAACTCCTATCATTTCTGCTGCGATGGATACGGTCACAGAAAGCGCTATGGCTATCGCTATAGCTCAAGAAGGCGGTATCGGAGTCATTCATAAAAACATGACTATCGAGCAACAAGCAATAGAAGTTCGTAAAGTAAAGCGTGCGGAAAGTGGAATGATCTTAGATCCTGTGACGCTACTTAAGGATGCAACCGTTGCTGATGCAAAAGCGATGATGGCTGAGTTTAAGATTGGAGGTATTCCTGTTGTGGACGATCAAAAGCGCTTGATTGGAATTATTACCAATCGCGATTTGCGTTTTGAGAAGAAAAACGATCGCCTGATCGATGAGGTGATGACCAAAGGTAATTTGGTTACAGCGAAGCCAAACGCTACCATGGAGCAGGCGGAGTCTATTCTCCAAGAGCATAAAATAGAAAAGCTTCCGGTGGTTGATGAACACCACAAGCTCGTTGGTTTGATTACTTATCGTGATATCACGAAGAATAAAGTGAAGCCGAATGCAAATAAAGATCAATACGGTCGTTTGCGTGTTGCCGCAGCGGTAGGAGTAACTCACGATGTTGTTGAACGTGTTGCTGCGTTGAATGAAAGTGGAGTAGATGCTGTGATCATTGATACTGCACATGGACATACTAAAGGCGTGGTGACTGCGCTACAAAGTGTAAAAGCTAAATTCCCGGATTTGGATGTAGTTGTGGGAAATATTGCTACGGCGCAGGCGGCTTTGTATTTGATGGAAGCTGGAGCGGATGCAGTGAAAGTGGGAATTGGTCCCGGATCTATTTGTACGACCAGAATTGTTGCAGGTGTAGGCTACCCTCAGCTAAGTGCTGTTATGGAAGTATCTAAGGCTATTGCCGGTCGCATTCCAGTTATTGCTGATGGTGGTATTCGTTTCACAGGTGATATCGTTAAGGCGATGGCGGCAGGTGCCGACAGTGTAATGCTTGGGTCGATGTTTGCAGGTACGAAAGAAAGTCCTGGTGATACGGTTATTTATGAAGGTCGTAAATACAAAACCTACCGTGGAATGGGATCTGTTGAGGCAATGAGTGATGGATCGAAAGATCGATACTTCCAAGATGTGGAGGACGACGTGAAAAAATTGGTTCCTGAAGGCATTGTCGGTCGCGTACCTTACAAGGGTGAGGTAGGTGAAGTGATGTACCAATTTGTAGGCGGCTTGCGTGCAGGAATGGGTTATTGTGGATCAAAGGATGTGCAGACGTTACAAAACACAGCACGATTCGTTCAAATCACAGCAGCGGGAATGCAAGAAAGTCACCCGCACAACGTAAGTATAACAAGAGAAGCACCAAACTACAGTAGATAATATGAGAAAATCGATTTTGATTTTAGGCGCACTGTTACTTTCAATAGGTAGCTGGGCACAAAATAACGTGTTGTTTACAGTCGGCGATTTAGAAGTTAGCGCTGATGAGTTCAAGGCAGTTTATGAGAAAAATAAAGGCATTGGCAACCAAGTAGATCCGAAGACCCCTGAGGAATATTTGGATTTGTACATAAAGTTCAAATTGAAAATTGCTGAAGCATATGATTTACACCGAGACACTGCACAGAGCTTTGTTAAAGAATTCAAGGGGTATAGAGATCAATTAGCTCAGCCTTACCTGAATGACCCAACAGCGGAAGAAGATTTGATTGCCGAAGCTTACGAGCGTTTGCAATCTGAGGTGCGAGCTGCGCATATTATGTATGCTCTTGACGCTACAGCGCTGCCCTCTGATACGGTACGTGTTTACAACGAGATGCTGCGTCTAAAATCACAGATCGAAAAAGGAACTTTGAGTTTTGAAGAAGCTGCACGTACTAAAAGTGCGGACACTTGGAGTGCTAAACAAGGAGGTGACTTAGGCTTCTTTACAGCGTTTAGTATGGTATATCCTTTTGAATCAGCGGCTTATAATCTCGAGGTAGGACAAATGAGCATGCCGATCCGTACCCAATACGGCTATCACTTGATTAAGCTTTTAGACAAACGTCCAGCAAGCGGTACAGTGAAAGTGCGCCAAATCTTCTTTGCTGCAGGAGAGCAGGCCGATTTAAAAACACAACTACGTGCAGAGCGCAGTGCGAAGGAGATATACAATCGCTTGCAAAAAGGGGAGTCTTTCGAGGCACTCGTAGCCTTTAGCGAGGATCGTAAAACTAAAGATACTGGCGGAGAGATGCCAGAGTTTGGGATTAACAAAATGATGCCTTCATTTGAAGAAGCCGCATTTGCTTTAGAACAACCAGGTGATTACTCCATGCCCGTTCAAACCAACATCGGTTGGCACGTTATTCAACTTATTTCTAAACGTCCCGTTGGTTCTTTTGAGGAGTTGACAAAAGAAATCACCCGTAAAGTAAAACGTGATTCACGCGGGAAATTGGGAGCAGCGAAGTTCGTAAAACAATTGCGTAAGGATTTGAACTTCAAGGTGAACGAGCGGAATTACGCCCGGGTGGTAGCCATCATTGACCAAAACGCTTATAAAGAGGGTGAGTTTAAATTAAAACGTGCGAGCAAGCGCAACTACGTGGTTGCTACGTATGCAGACCAAGAAATCTCACAAAATGCATTGGTTGACTTTTGGAAGCAAAACATGCGCCAAGGTGTCGAAAAACCAGAGGAAGTACTTCGTATGCAGTTTGATGTTTTTGCCGCTGATCAAATGATTGGTTATGAAGACCGTCAGCTTGAAGTAAAGTATCCAGAATTCAGAAACTTGGTTCGTGAGTACAAAGAGGGTATACTACTTTTTGATTTGACCCAAGAAATGGTTTGGAACAAAGCGGCGAATGATTCTTCGGGAATTTATGAGCAGTACGAGAAAATCAAAAATGACTACTTGTGGGAGGATAGAATAGTTTTTGCGAGCTGGAAATGTGCAGACAAGAAGGTTGCAAAAAAGATCGCCAAGTGGTCGAAGAAGGGCAAAACAGATAAAGTTGCTGCCTTGCTTCAGTCTGAGCAGGCGTTAAGTGTAACCGTTGATGCGGGTACTGTTCAGCAAAAAGATAACGATTTGATTGCTTCAATATGGCAAACGACTCCCGGGATTTATGGTCCTTTGGAAGTAGACGGAGGGTTTGTTGTGTTACAAGTACAAGAGTTTTTACCTACTCAACCTAAAAACTTAAAAGAGATCAAGGGCTTGGTTATAGCGAGCTACCAAGATGTTCTTGAAAAGGAGTGGGTGAATCGTTTGGCAGAGAAATTTGAAGTGAAGATCAACGAAGAGGTAAAGGCCGAATTGTTCTCAACGCTTAACTAATATGAGATTCGTCGTTGCTTTTGGGCTTAGTCTAGTATTTGTAAGTTGTCAATTCGTACCTGAAGACAACCAGACAAAGGTATTGGCTGAGCTGGGCAACAATCGCTTAACGGTCGAGGATCTGCAGTCTCAACTACCGAAGTCGGGTACTATGGAGCAGGCGGATAGCATTGCCATGGTGGATCGACTAGTGCGTCGTTGGGCAAAGAACGAACTGCTGGTTGCTGCAGCTGAATTTAATCTAAAAGATGAGATAGGGAGTTTTGAGGAATTGGTAGAACAATACCGTAACGACCTTTTGAAACATGCCTACATCGATAAATACGTTCGTCAGAATTTAGATACGGCAGTACATTCCGAGGAAATCGCTGAGTACTATGAGTTGAACAAGGCAAATTTTGAGCTCAAAGAAAGTATTGTCAAAGCGCAATTTACCGCAGCACCACATACTGCAAAGCGAGTAGCGGATGCCAAAAAATGGTTCAAGCGAAATACGGATGAAGACCGTTATTTGGAGTGGATAGAAGTATTCGCCACCAAACAAAGCGCCTATTCGGACTCTTCTTGGGTGCCTTTAGATGAACTTTTAAAGGATATTCCGCTTGAGACGAGCAATCCATATGCTTTTCTCAGAAGAAACGCTAGATTTACGTGCGAGGATACGTCTATGGTTTATTTCGTTGAGGTGAATGCCTTAGAAATAGAAAACAGCTACAGCCCCGTAGAATATGTAAGAGAACGCATTCGCAAGATGATTTTAAATCGTCGACGATTGATGCTCATTGAAGAAATAGAAGAAAACATAATAGAGAATGCAATTGAAAAAGGCGATTTACGTATCCCTTAGTGTTTTGGGCTTTGTGCTCTACGCCCAAGGTCAGTCCAAGACAGTAGATGGTGTAGCAGCCGTCGTAGGTAGTGATATCATTTTGAAAAGTGATATCGAAGAACAGTACGATGTGTTCAATCGTCAAAACTTTGGGGACAAAATTACCTACTGCGAAGTCTTTGAAGAATTGTTGTTCCAGCGTTTATTGATTCACCATGCTGAGATTGACTCTGTAACAGTTGGTGAGGATGAGGTGGAGTCAAACATGGACCGCCGAATACAACAGCTCATTGGTCAAATGGGTGATCAAAAGAAATTAGAGGAATTCTACGGCAAATCGGTTCCAGAAATCAAGGAGGAGATGCGCATTCTTATTCGCGATCAACTCACAGCGCAGCGTATGCAAATGACTGTTGTTGAAGGGATTGAAGTAACGCCTTCAGAGGTTCGTGAGTTTTACAGTAAGCTTCCTCAAGACAGTATTCCGCTGATTAGTGAAGAAGTGGAACTCAGTCAGATTGTGAAGTATCCGGAGGTTTCTAAAGAGGCTAAAGAAGAAGTGATAGAGAAACTAAAGGGTTTGAAAGAGCGTATCGAAAATGGTACTTCATTCTCTTCTATGGCGATTCTCTACAGTGAAGATCCTGGCTCCAACAAGAAGGGGGGCGAATACAAAGGCATTCAGCGTGGTGTTTTCGTAAAAGAATTTGAGGCAGTAGCTTTCAACTTGAAGAAGGGAGAGATCAGTGATCCCTTTAAAACGGAATTTGGATACCATATCGTTCAATTACTGGAAAAGCGTGGGGAGGAACTAGATCTTCGTCATATTTTGATCAAACCAAAATTGACCCAAGAAAACTTACAAGAAGCCAAGAATTATTTGGATTCAGTAGCGGCGTCTATTGACCGTGGTGAGATTACCTTCGAGGAAGCAGCGCGACGTTTTAGTGAAGACGAACAGACCAAATTCAACGAGGGTCAGATGTCTAACTTCCAGAGTGGGGATAATAAATTTGAAGTGAGTCAGCTCGATCGCGGATTGTTTACGTTGATAGGAAGCTTGGAGGTTGGTGAGATCTCAGAGCCGAGCTTCTACCAAACTCAAGATCAGCGTGAGGCGTTTAGAATTGTTCGTTTGGATAATAAGTATGAGCCACATAAGGCCAATTTGGAATTGGACTTTACGCGCATCAAAGGTTTTGCCTTGCAGAATAAGCAGAACCGTATCGTAGAGGAATGGAAAGAGGAAAAGCTACTCGAGACCTTTGTCAAGGTGAACGATGGATACTACCCTTGTGATGAGAAATTAAGCGGTTGGAACAGCAATAACAATGACTGATCAACAAATCATTCAAGTATTAGAGGAGGCTCCAAAACGCCTTGAGAAATTCAAGGAGGAAGTAGCGAAGGCTATCGTAGGTCAAACCGACGCAGTGGACCTGATCACCATGTCGCTATTGTGTGGTGGACACAGCTTGTTGGTAGGTGTGCCGGGACTTGCCAAGACACTGCTGATTACCTCTGTCTCGAAGGCTTTGGGATTGGAATTTTCCCGAATCCAATTCACTCCTGATCTCATGCCAACGGACATTACCGGTACTGATGTATTGAATGCTAAACGTGAGTTCGAATTTCACAAAGGGCCTGTTTTTGCGAATGTGGTTCTCGCAGATGAAATCAACCGTACGCCTCCAAAGACTCAAGCAGCGCTTCTAGAAGCTATGCAAGAGCGTAAGGTGAGTATCTCAGGTACGTCTATGGATCTTCCGAATCCGTTTTTTGTACTGGCAACTCAAAACCCCATCGAACAGGAGGGGACCTATCCCTTGCCTGAAGCACAGTTAGACCGTTTTCTGTTCAACATCTTTGTCGGGTATCCTTCGCAAGAAGAGGAAGAGAAGATCGTCAAGGCTACGACAATAGGTGTTCGAGAGGAAATTCAGCCGGTGATTTCAGCCGAGGAAATAGTAGATATGGGCAAAGCATTACGAGCAATGCCTGTTACTGAAGAGACGGTGAAATATGCAGTGGAATTAGTTCGGAAAACTCGCCCTGGAAGCCCGGGTGCAGACCCCATGGCAGACAACTATTTGAATTGGGGAGCAGGTCCGAGGGCCTCTCAAAACTTGGTTCTAGCAGCAAAAGCGATGGCGATGATGGAGGGCAAAGGAACACCTTCTATTGCGCACGTCAAACGCATAGCAATACCCGTACTACGACACAGAATCGTGGCCAATTACCGCGCGAAAGGTGAGGGCATTACTGAAGATCACATCATCTCGAAATTGCTCTAAGCAACCCTGACGATACAGGCCAGTAGTGTTAAGAGCCGTTAAAACCGGTCTTTGCTGCCTACAAGTCGCCTAAATTAGTCGTCTATGATTTCGAAATTATTGTCCATTCTCAAAGCAAACACCATCACAGCGATACTTACCGCTGCGGTTTTAGGTGCCTTGTTATTGCAACTGAATTTGCTCTCTGGACAATTAGAACTGCAGCGCCAACAGTTTGAGGCATCTGTGGGCGAGACGGCTTCAGATTTGAATGAACGTGTTCGTTTATTCATTCGGCGCAAAAGCATGGGGAGTTTACGGACTTCAGCCGCAGGCGATAGCGTCTTAACCATTTCTACACCTATGGGCCAGACTACGTTGCGCTGGTCGAATGCACAGATTCAAAATCCATATGGGGGAAATGGGTTTTCAGATTCCTCCTTGTTTGGAGGATTCTTAGACAATTTTCAAAGTTCGTTGCCTTGGGAGACGCAACTCAGTACCGCTGAATTGGACAGCATTATTATTGATGAACTGAGTCAAAACGGAGTGCGTACCTCACCGAAATGGGCCATTGTTGAGAATGGGTATTTAAGTAGTTTGACGAGTGCTGAGTTTGATCCGAAAAGCGCCACGTTCAACTATGTTCTAGCCGAAAGTTTCTTTGGTCCAACGCGCCAATTACTCTTGTATTTCCCAAGTGAGAAGTTCTACCTAGCGCGTCGCGTGTATTTGAGTTTGATTGCCTCGCTGTTGTTTTCTACCGTCATTTTGGTGGCATTTTTCGGAGTGCAACGCCAAGGCCGACGCCAAAAGCGCTTGGCGGATGTGAAAAGCGATTTCATCAACAACATGAGTCACGAGTTTAAAACACCGCTGGCCACGATTAATTTGGCGGTTGATCAATTGATCAAAAACGGGGAGAAGATGAACTCGGAGCAATTGGCCAATTACCTCTCGATCATTAAGGTGGAAAACAAGCGGATGAATGCCCAAATGGAAAGTGTGCTTCAAATGTCTATGATGGACAAAGAAGAGCTTACTCTCGATCTTGCGCCTATGTCCGTTGAACGCGTGGTGAGAGAAGCAGTAGAGCACTTTAAACTAGCGGTAAGTCAACGGAATGGATGGATCGATTTGAGTGTGAAAACGGGTGATTACGAAATTTCTGGCGACGCTACTCAGTTTAAGAGCGCTTTGACAAATTTAATCGACAATGGCATTAAATACAGCACCGAAGCACCGCAGATTTCCGTGAGTTTAGCCCAGCAGCCCGATCAGTTCACAATTGTAGTGAAGGATCGCGGAATAGGTATGGATGAAGAGACCCAAAGCCAGGTATTCGACAGATTCTTCCGTGCAACCAAAGGCAATATTCACGATGTCAAAGGCCATGGCTTGGGCTTATCCTTTGTTAAGGAAATCATTGAGAAACATGGAGGTTCCATCAAAGTGCAAAGTACTATCGGTGAAGGCTCCGTATTTACTATATTCCTACCTAAAGAATAACATTAACACGAGCATCCTATGGATAAACAGCGCATCTTACTAGTAGAAGACGATATCAATTTCGGTAATTTACTTCGCGATACTTTGTCGTTCAACGATTATGAAGTGACATTAGAGCGCGATGGAGTTCAAGGTCTGCGTGCCTACAAGCAGGGGACCTTTGAGTTGTGTATTTTCGACATCATGATGCCGAAGAAAGATGGGATCACCTTGGCGACTGAGGTTAAGGAAATCGACAATGGACAGCCACTAATCTTTTTAACGGCTAAAGGCCAAAAGGAAGATATCATCTCAGGTTATGCCGCAGGAGCGGATGATTACCTCGTAAAACCCTTCGATACGGATGTGTTGCTTTATAAAATTCAAGCCATCATAGGTCGAAAAATATCGGAGATGGACGATGAGCCGGATGAGTTGACTTTGGGTTCCTTTACGTTCATGCCAAAGATTCGTCAGCTACAACACGAGGGGGAAATCACTCGTCTGAGTCCAAAGGAAAGCGATTTATTAAAGCTATTGGTTGCGCATAAAAACCAATTACTTCCTCGCTCAAAAGCACTTTTGAAAATTTGGAAAGAAGATAACTACTTCACGGGGCGGTCAATGGATGTTTATGTGGCTAAGCTGCGCAAGTACCTCAAGGTAGATGCGAGACTTAAAATCGAAAACGTGCACGGTGAAGGGTTCCGCCTTGTAGAGGAAAACTAAGTTTTACGAGGCCCAGGATTCACATGTCTGCTCAGAAGGCGTGTACCTTCATTTCGAACTTCCGCGCTTTTGCGCATAGCATACAAAGCATCAGAGGCTCGCTTTCTAGCGGATTCTAAGGCCACGACCGGTTGTTCGGGGTAAGAACCAGTTTGATAGCCCATCATTTGCTTTTCTAAAGGAGGGATTTTCCATGGCTCATGGATATAGGGCGCGGGGAGGTGCATCAACTCAGGAATCCACATTTTAATAAAGCGCCCCTCGGGATCATGATCCTGGCTTTGTTTGATTGGGTTGTAGATGCGGATGGTGTTTATACCTGTGTAACCAGTTTGCATCTGGAATTGGGCGTAGTGAATGCCCGGCTCAAAGTCAGTAAAGAGCGCGGCTAAATAATCGGCACCCGGTTTCCAAGGTAACCAGAGGTGATGGCTGTAAAAACTGACAACCATCGCGCGCATCCTGAAATTCAAATAGCCCGAAGCTCTCAAACACCGCATACAAGCGTCGACAAGCGGTACTCCAGTGTTCCCCGTCTTCCAAGCTTCAAATAATGCGGTATCCATCGTTTTTTGACGGTCCAATTCCTCGTAACCTCTATTGATGGTTCTAAACTCGTACTCCCATTCACTTTCAAACTTCTGGATGAAGTGTGCCTGCCACCTCAGACGATCAGCGAATGCTCTGAAATTTCGTTTCGCTCCAGATGGATCGGCAGATGTCATGGCGTGAAACACCTGACGAATACTTAGATTGCCCCACGCGAGGTGTGGGCTGATTCTACTGCACCCTTTTCGCGATTCTAGTGGTTTGGAAATACTTTTTGCGTATTGAGAGATTCTCTCGTGTAGAAAGCTGTGCAATACTTTATGTGCCCTGAGTTCTCCACCCTTTTGCAAATAGGGGTGTGGCTCAAAATCTACGGAGAAAAACTCCAACGGAGCCATAGGCTTGAGCGCTATGGATTGTTTTTGTAGTTGAGCGATAGGAGCGGGCAGCATAGGAGCTCCGGCCTCGGCGTACCATTTTTTTACCCAATCTTTTCGATTTCTCAGCCCACGCTGCACCCCATTGGAAACGAATTCTTGCCAAACAATACCCTGATTGCTAAACCATTCCTTCATGTATTCATCGCGATCAAAGGTGTGTTTGATTCCGGTCTCCTGATAACTGTAGACCGTATGAATTCCCCAACGATTTTGAGCGTAGCTGAAGAAGTCCACAGGCTCCATTGCCAGCAGGTGTAGACGCTCTACGCCCAATTGGGCATTGATATCGTTCACAGAATCTTGAATGAAACGTATATGCCGCTCTTGGTACTGAGGCAGTTGGAAAAGCAATGGTTCGATAAAGGCCACCAATAGCAGCGGTCGGCCACTTTTTGTCGCGGCAGAGAGAGGAACATGGTCTAAAAGACGAAAATCTCGCTTGAACCAAACGATATCGACACTGCCTGATACCATCTGCTAGAAGCCTAAATCTTTGGCAGAGGGGTAGGGACGCTCTTCACGAAGATGGGCATTAAGATAGGAGTTCAACCCAAGTGCAAGTGCAGGGGAAGTGTTGAATTGTATTTTTCCCTCCTCGTCAAAATGGCTCTCCCCTCCAAGACCGATTTTTTCAATCGCTCCAACCGTATAGATGCAACCATTGCTTAACGTGAACTCTTCCACCCATGAAAGCTCTATCGCCCACAAGGCGTCTTTGGGGATGGGGTGCGACCATCCCTTATGATGAGTGACTTCTCCACCAAGCGCGGTCCATTCAAAAACACCTTCTGGAGCGTTGACACTGGTTTGGTGTACTCGCTCATTTTCTGAGAATGGCAATACAGCTAATGTGATACGTCCGCTGCTTTTGTAGTTGGTATACGTGTGGCGCTGCCCGTGGTCTGGACGAAAAAGGATACTGAGCTGAGCGGGGTGGGCTCCGACGTGGGTAACGTTAGAAAAGGTGCCGGAGTTCCACACACCGTCAGATCCAGTAATGCCTACAAATGCTGTACGTATTCCGCCAGCAGTATTCACCACTGCGGTACGATGACGCTTGTCCAATTCTGAAAGTTCTTGCTTATCAAATTGCTGGTGAAACATAATGGCAGTTTAGAGTTAGATCAGAAGCTTCAGCGATTAAATAACGCTTTGCCCGCCGTCGATGTGCACGACTTGACCGGTCATCCAAGAAGCTTTATCTGAAAGGAGGAAGGCCGTCATTTCGGCGATATCCCCAACTTCTCCAACGCGTTTCATTGGGTTATTGCCGCCAATAGCTTCCTTCTTTTCCGGTGTACTTAATAATTTGCTTGCCAAAGGAGTATCTGTCAGGGAAGGGGCGATACAGTTAATACGTGCCTTAGGCGCCCATTCCGAAGATATAGCTCTCGTTAAACCTTCAATAGCACCTTTTGAAGCGCTTACCGTAGCATGGAAAGGCATACCGCGTTGCACGGCAACGGTTGAATAGAGCACGCATGAGGCTATCGAGTCTTTTCTAAAGTTTTTTTGCGCTGCTTGCAATGCCTTTACCGCACCCATCACCTGAAGTTGAAAATCTTGCTCAAACACTTCAGGCTTCAAACCGCGGAACGGCTTTAAGGTGATGGACCCAACACTGTAAACTAAGCCGTCGATATCTTCAGGCATTTTATCTTCCCATTCGTCCGTCAAAACATCAAATTCCTCCCACTCTATGGTATGGGCGGGGCCTTCGTAAGGTGTTCTACTAAATACAGTGACTTGGTGTCCTTCAGCGGCGAGTAGCTCTGCAGTGGCTTTGCCAATTCCTTTGCTGCCGCCTATGATTACGTAATGCTTCATTCTAGTGGGTTTTTCTAAGATTCTAAACGCATATTGCTCGCTAAGGTTCAGCGAATGCCACATAAGTTGATTCTATGCAGTATTTTCGGGGCCCTATTACACAACACTCATGGAAACCGTTTTACTAGGAGATCAACCTCTCCATTACTTTCAGTTAGAAGCAATTGCCGAAGGAAAGGTGCGTTTAGCTATTTCACAAGGAGCCAAAGAACGTATAACCGCCTCTCGAGCATTTTTGGAGGATAAAACCGCACGCAGCAAGCACCCCATTTACGGTGTGAATACAGGTTTTGGAAGCTTGTGTAATGTTGAAATTTCACCGGAACAGTTGGGCCAATTACAAACCAACCTAGTGCGTTCACATGCCTGTGGTGCGGGGGATTACGTTCAGAAGGAAGTCATTCGATTGATGCTGGCGCTAAAGGTGGAGAGCTTCTCGAAAGGAGTTAGTGGTATCCGATTATCCGTTGTGGAGTCCTTAGTGGAATTGTACAATAGTGGTGCCTTGCCCGTAATTTATCAGCAAGGGTCTCTAGGGGCTAGTGGGGATCTCGCTCCTTTGGCACATATGAGTCTCCCGCTATTAGGTGAAGGGGAGATGTGGTACGAAGGTGCACAATACGACACCAAAGAAGTACTTGAGCTGCTCGGAGATCGCGGATGGCGTCCGTGTGAATTGGCTTCGAAAGAAGGATTGGCCTTGTTGAATGGTACCCAATTCATGTCTGCACATGCGGTGTATGCCCTCTTGCAAGGACAAAAATTGGATTATTTGTGTGATAAAATAGGCGCATTGTCGACCCTCGCACACGACGGAAGAATAGAAGCATTCACTCCTGGTGTACACGCAACGCGTCCTCAATGGGGCCAAGTAAAAACGGCCCAACGTATACTGTCTTGGCTTCAGCCCTGTCCAACTATGCATGCTGAGAAAAAGCACGTACAAGACCCGTACAGCTTCCGTTGCATGCCTCAAGTTCATGGAGCTTCAAAAAATGCTTTAAGACATGCTATTGAAGTTGTTGATGTTGAGATAAATGCGGCTACAGATAATCCCGTGGTTTTGGAGGCAGAGGATGCTGTGGTGAGCGCCGGAAACTTCCACGGTCAACCACTTGCATTGGTTTTGGATTATGCTGCTTTGGCATTGCATGAATTGGGCAGTATTAGTGAACGTCGCACCTATCAACTCATCTCCGGTCGCCGCGAATTGCCACCGTTTTTAGTGAAGAATGCAGGGCTGAATAGTGGTCTTATGATTGCTCAATACACGGCCGCTGGTATTGTGAGTCAAAACAAGCAATATTGTACTCCTGCTTCTGCAGATAGTATTGAGAGTTCTAACGGTCAAGAAGACCATGTGAGTATGGGAGCTAATGCGGCGACAAAACTGCTCAAAGTGGTTGAGAATCTCTACAGCATCGTTGGTATAGAGCTACTAAATGCATCTCAGGCTATGTATTTGAGAGGGGTAGAGGGCGAAGGAGAATTGGCATCCTTGCTTCAAGACTTCAGAAAAGTTTGCCCCGTGATTCAGGAAGATGAATACATGCATCCGAAAATGGAAGCGGCAAAAGCATTCTTAAAATCATTGCCTTTGAGTGAATCGGCCCTACTTTTGTAAACCCAATTCCACCCTTATGAGTCAAGATCCTTACCAGGGCCTTCGTGAAAAGCTTTCAGCGCGCAAATGGCCGGCAGTGTATCTTTTTAAATTTATCGTTCCTGCTGATCATCAGCGTATTGCGATGGTTGAGGCCCTTTTTGATAGTACTCAGGCACAGATAGAGCAGCGAGAAAGTAAAACAGGGAAGTTTGTTTCTATCAGTGCGAAGGAAATGATGCTCGACGTGGATTCTATAATTGCACGTTACAAAAAAGCGCAAGAAATTCCGGGTTGTATGGCGCTGTAGGCGTCATTTCCAATGCTCGTATACCCCTAGTCCGAATAGGGCATAGTCTAATTTTGCAGGATCTTCTGGCAGGACTTCACGTATATGTGCATCGAGTTCCTTGACAGCTCTCCAATCATTCTGACTGCGCTTCAAAAGCCCTAAGCTGCGTGCAACACGCCCGCTGTGCACATCAAGAGGAATGCTCAAAAGTGAGGGAGCTACCGGCCACAAACCAAAATCAATGTGCTCCTTATTGCTGCGGGCCATCCATCGACTGTACATGACTAGGCGTTTACAAGCGCTTCCTTTAAGTGGATCGCCGAAGTGTTTACTCGCCCTCGCTGGAAGTCCATTATGCAGGAGAAACTGTTTAAAAGCGATAAAAGAGGGACCTAAATCGTCAGCATCTTGAGGTAAGTGCGAGGCGAAAAAGCTACCTATAGAATCGAATTCTTTGTAGAGCTCTTGCAAAGCCATGACCACACCTTGAATATCTACATCTTGGAAGGTCCGGTGTTTGAATCCTATAAGCGCTTTGAGATCCGATGCTGTCGCATTCGCAACGAAATCGCCCGGACTATTGTCCATGCGCTCCATGAGCTCTGTACTTTTAGCAATAATGGTTGTACGATTGCCCCAACTCAGTGTCGCAGCAAACAAACCGCTAGTTTCAATGTCCTTGACCGAGCTGTAGCGATGTGGTATCTGAATGGGATCGTCTTCTACAAAGCTCTTCTGAGCATACTGATCCGCCTTTTCAATAAGAAATTCGGCCAATTCAGCCTTCCCTAAAGCCATAACTAGTTCTCGATTAGAACACCATCTGCCATGCGCCAGTTGGAGGTGCCAAGACGAGCGAGCTCGGCATTGTGTGTAACCACCACAATAGTCTGCCCATGCTTTTGGTTGAGTTCTTGCAATAGCTCGTGTACAGCTTGAGCATTTTTACTATCGAGATTACCGGTGGGCTCATCTGCCAAAAGGATGGAGGGAGCGTTCATCAATGCGCGCGCAATCGCCACGCGTTGCTGTTCACCACCGCTCATTTCATTGGGGAGGTGATGTGCTCTATGACCAATGCCTAATTCTTCCAATAATTCTAAGCCGCGCGCTTGCGTTTGAGCATCCATTTTTCCGCCTATCCAGCTGGGGAGGGTGGTGTTCTCTAAAGCGGTGAGTTCAGGCAATAAATTGTGGAATTGGAACACCAAGCCGATACGCTGGTTGCGCAAGTGATTCAAAGCATTTCTGTCTAAGGTTTCAAGACTTTGGCCATCAAAAGAAATGCTACCCTTGGACGCTTTGTCTAAACCAGCGATCAGGTGGAGTAATGTGCTTTTTCCTGCACCAGAGGCCCCAACAATGGTGATAAAATCCCCTTCTTGGATGTGGGCATCAATTCCCTTTAGCACCTGGGTATCTTCGTAGTTTTTGTGAACGCCTGAAATAGTGATCATAGTAGCTGCAAGTTAGCGAGTTAATTGACTATTTCAGCATAGTCTAAGAAGTATACAATGCGCAGACTAATCAAATGGTCGGAAGGCAAAGTGCCGACGCTTTGTAAGTTTTGCCAGTACTTCAGGTCGGATAAGTTATCCGAATTGGCCAATGATGCTCGATACAACAAATTCAATTCACGACCCGGTGCGAACCAAAGCACATATTTTAGATCCACATTCAAGAAATTGATACGCAAATCCGGATCCTCGTATGCCAGACTAGGAGTGAGGAGCCCATCTTGTTCTAAGTGAAACACTTGCTCATTATCGATCCGGTTCCAACTGTGACGAACATTGAGACTAACATAAGAATTCGGGCCGAATAGGTACTGCCCGGAGAGGCTTTGGCTAAGAGAACGGCGGTGGCGCAAGGCCATACCTACGCTATCCGCGCTTACGGTTTGAGCCCAGCCAATCTGGTGGTTACTACTCAGTTCAAGTTGAGCATTGAAGTTCAATTTATTATTCACTCGAGCCAAGATTTCCAACTCACCATACAGGCCTTGAGCACCATAATCGGCCCACCACCATTGTCCTGCTCGCAGCTCGAAGGCCAAAGGATTTCTGAAATCTGTACTCACCCACGCATTGTGCCAGAATGAGGCAGGGTTGATGCGGTAACGCCCCCAAACCCGTGGATCGTAGTAGTCGAATTCCTTAGGTCGTGCCTCGACATTGTAGCCCCATGCCAGGAAACTTTTGGTTAATTCAAAATAGCTATAATCCACATGGAATCGCTCGAAGTTTCCAGGATCATATAAACGATTGTACTGAATGCCCAACCGATGTCTTCTGCGCAATAAACGGCTCGTTGGCTCTAAAATTTGATGGGAGAGTAGCAAATTTTGATGCACCTTGTTTCCTCGGCGCTGAAACCCGAGATCGTTAGGGTCAAAATTCGGTGAAATCAATTCTAAATTGTGTTCCCAACGCCAAGCCCCGCTCTGCTTTCCGGCTTCCCAGCCCAAAGAACTTCCGCTTGTAGGTTCGTCAACATCTGTGATGCGAGAGTGTCCAAAGGCTGCGTTGAAGTAATGCGTGTTTTCGAAAAGGTTTAGATTCGCAGTTAAAGCACTAACATTTGCATCTCGTGCTGGACCATCAGTATTGTTGCGAAGAACATTCGTATTGATCAGACCGATAGAGCTATTGCCCTTGAGGCGCTGGTCTAAAGCAAAGACATTGTAGTTCGTCAAAGGCTCTGTTAAAAGTTCTACAGGTAAACCTGTGCTGTCGATACCCGTGATGTAATTCGCAGCAGTTAGTGCGTTAAGTACACCTATGCTCAGGTTTTTATCCGTAGTCCCTGTGATCTTCGAAGCATTAAGCATCCGTGTAAAACTCTGGGTCGTGTTGCTCAGGTCATCGAGATTTGCGTTCGTGAAGTTTTTGGGATTTCCACCAATTCTTCTGCTGTAGAACAGTCCTCCTTTATTGAATAGATTGACCCCTTCGGTGAAAAACTGGCGATTCTCGTCAAACTGACGTTCGAATGCATCGAAATTGACAAATTGCTCGTCAAAAGCCACTTGTGAAAAATCAGGAAGCAGCGTCATGTCGAGTGTGAAACTTTTGTTCAGACCAATCTTTACATCCGCTCCAGCTGTGCCCGTACTGCGCAAGGGGCCATCGCCGCTTTTCTGTAGGGACGTAGTGATATTGGGACGTAAACTCACGCGAAGTGGCGGATTTTCAACGCGAATACCGGTGAGCAAACCACTTTGAAGACTCTCGTTCTCAAAATTTCGATCGATTGGGTTCCAGCTATAGGTGGTTCGATCTGAGCGAATTTGCCGCTTTATGTTGAATCCCCATGGGGTAGGCTGAAGCCCCGAAGGTGTTTCGGGAATACGCAACACACGGTAGGGTATGAAAATCTCAGCGGTCCAAAAATGATCCTTTTTAATCACGGCACTGTTCCAAACAGCATTCCAAGAACCGTCCTCTTCTCCACTACTTGTAGCACGTGAATCTCCTTGAACACCAGCAGCGCTCAAATAGAAGTTAAAGTCGTTCGCCCCATCGTTAAAAGGGTTAATAATCAGTTGAAGCCAATCGGTATTAGCATTCACACGATCTCTTGGGGTCAATTGACTTAATATCTTGGAACGATCATCTTCAAAGTGCGCAGCGATGTATAAACCTTTTTGAGTGTAGAATATTTTCACAACACTGCGAACACCAACAGCAGGTGATGCGGGCTCCGGAAAGTATTGGTCTAGGAAAGGTATTTCAGCAGCACTTGCCCATTGGCTCTCGTCTAAAACGCCGTTTATAACTAATTCTGAATCAATCAGTTCGGGTACTTCAAGCTGTTTCTTTTCTTCAGTGCTTTGCGCTTGTAGAGCAGGGGTAATAAGCAATACAGCAGACAGGAATAGGTTTTTTAGCATAGTGCAAATATCGTACAAAGCTGCATATACCCATTTAACAAGTTTACCGCAATTCGGGTTCTTCATTCCAAGTCCGTGCCCTACATTTGTGCTCAAATCAAGCACAGTTATGAACCTCCACGAATACCAAGGAAAAGAAATTCTAGCAGGATACGGCGTTCGCATACAACGCGGTAAAGTAGCACAGACTCCAGCGGAAGCTGTAGAGCAGGCTAAAAAACTAACAGAGGAAACAGGTACAGAATGGTACGTTGTTAAAGCTCAAGTTCACGCAGGTGGCCGAGGAAAAGGTGGCGGTGTGAAACTTGCAAAGGGCATTGATAAAGTAGAAGAGGTTGCAGATTCAATCATCGGAATGCAACTTGTTACTCCACAAACTTCGGCAGAAGGAAAGAAAGTACACCAAGTATTAGTTGCGGAAGACGTATACTACCCAGGCGAAAGCGAAACTTCTGAGTTTTACATGTCAGTTTTGTTGAACCGTTCAACAGGTCGCAATATGATTATGTATTCTACTGAAGGTGGTATGGATATCGAAACAGTGGCTGAAGAAACTCCACATTTGATCTTCACCGAAGAAATCGATCCTAAAGTAGGCCTTACTGGCTTCCAAGCGCGCAAGATTGCGTTCAACTTAGGCTTGAGCGGTGCAGCATTCAAAGACATGACCAAATTCGTTACGGCGCTTTACCGTGCATACGAAGGTGCTGATGCTTCTTTGTTTGAGATCAATCCAGTATTGAAAACATCTGACGATAAAATTTTAGCCGTTGATGCTAAGGTGACTATCGACGACAATGCACTATACCGTCATAAGGACATCGCTGAAATGCGAGATACTCGTGAAGAGGACGCAACAGAAGTTGAAGCCGGTGAAGCTGGGCTGAACTTCGTAAAACTTGATGGTAACGTTGGTTGTATGGTCAACGGTGCTGGTTTGGCGATGGCGACTATGGACATCATCAAAATGGCGGGTGGTAATCCAGCGAACTTCCTTGATGTAGGTGGTACTGCTGATGCAGCTCGCGTAGAGCAAGCGTTCCGTATCATCCTGCGCGATGAAAACGTTAAGGCCATTCTAGTGAACATCTTCGGTGGTATCGTACGTTGTGACCGTGTAGCTCAAGGTGTTGTTGATGCATACAAAAACATGGGTAACATCGGTGTGCCAATTATTGTACGTCTTCAAGGAACAAACGCAGAAGAGGCGAAGAAATTGATCGACGAAAGTGGACTTGAAGTACATAGTGCGATTGCTTTGCAAGAAGCTGCTGACCTCGTTCAAGAGTTGGTTTAATCCAAAGAACAATACTTACATTTACAGCCCTGAGCCCGCAACGGTTCAGGGCTTTTTTATGCAATTAGACTTCATCATAGAACTTCTTTCTACAGGGCTAGGGCTACTGTTTTTAATCGCTCTTATCAGACGACAAGTGTGGGCGTGGCCAGTCGGTATAATGAGCTCCGCACTTTCGGTAGTTCTGTTTTATCACTACCATCTATTTGCGGAATCAGCACTGTACGTAATTTACGTACTGATGGGGTTTTATGGCTGGTGGGAATGGTCGAGAACCTCCTCAGCAAAGCACGGCGAAGTAGCCTTGATCGATTACCCGTGGAAAAAACAGTGGTGGGTGCTTCTTGGAATTCCATCGGTTTTGGCTCTTGGCTATTTTTTAAGTACGCTCCCTGAGGTTTCCTATGGCTATTGGGATGCCTTCACCACCATCTTCGCTTTAGTGGCTACTTGGCAGGAAACCAAACGGATACGTACTGCCTTTCACTATTGGATTCCCATTAATTTGGCCTCGATGCTGCTTTACGGATTCAAAGGACTTTGGGTATATGCAGCTCTGATGCTCATATATTCCGTAATGAGTGTGGTGGGATATTTGAATTGGCGCAAATAAATCCACTATTTTAGTGGTCAATTCAGTCAACAACAGCATATGAATCCACAACACTACATAGATCTAGTAAAATCTACGCTCGATGCTTTAGACCCGCAGGCGTTAGAGGCGCTTATTGAAGCGTTTTACACCGCCTACCAGAAGGGAGGAAACATTTACACCATGGGAAATGGCGGCTCGGGAGCTTCTGCATCCCATGCTGCTGGCGATTTCTTGAAAGGAGCGAGCTACGGGTTGGATCAGCGTTTTCGTATGATTTGTTTAAATGACAATCTGCCTTCAATGATGGCTATTGCTAATGATATCGGCTGGGATCACATCTTTGTCGAGCCGCTTAAAAACTTCATTGGTCCAAACGATTTAGTGATTGGAATTAGCGGTTCTGGGAACTCTAAAAATGTTGTGAACGCCTTGGAGTATGCAAATGCGCAAGGGGTAACGACGGTAGCTATGAGTGGCTTTAAAGGTGGGAAGATTTCTGAATTGGCAACGATTGATGTGCATGCGCCAGTGATGGACATGGAAGTCACGGAAGATGTACACATGATCATCTTTAATATCGTTAAAAAGCAAATGATGGCTCGTTTGATGGGGGAAAATCCATCGATGGGCAGTACCTACGATCAACGCATCGGTTGATGAAAAGATTTGCGCTCATCGGTGCGGCCGGATACATAGCACCTCGTCATTTGAAAGCGATTAAAGACGTAGGTGGTGAGCTAGTCGCGGCTTATGATCCCAGCGATAGTGTGGGACATATGGATGCCTATTTTCCAAAGGCTGCTTTCTTTACTGAATTTGAGCGATTCGACCGTCATCTGAACAAATTACAAGAGGCTGGAACGCCCGTTGAATACATGAGTATTTGTTCACCTAACTATTTGCATGACAGTCATATAAGATATGCTTTACGCAACGGTGCGCACTGCATTTGTGAAAAGCCATTGACCTTGCGTCCTTGGAACATTCAAGGACTTACCCGCACTTCTGAGTCGACGGGAAAGAAAGTATTTACCATCCTACAACTCCGTCTCCATGAGCAGGTAATTGCTTTGAAGCAGCGCGTTGAAGACAAATGGAAAGAAGATCCAGACCACATTTTTGAGGTGGATCTTACCTACATTACCGCAAGAGGTAATTGGTATTACGCTTCATGGAAAGGTGATGAGGAAAAGAGTGGAGGAATTGCTACAAACATCGGTGTACACTTTTTTGACATGCTTCAGTGGATCTTTGGCCCCATACAATCTCAAAAGGTGTATTTACGAACGCATGATCGCGCCTCAGGCATCTTAAAGTTTGGACGGGCGAACGTCAAATGGTTCCTCAGTATCAACGATCAGACCTTGCCGGAGCAAGCAAAATTAGCAGGTAAGCGCACGTTTAGAACCTTACACTTTGATCAGTGGTCTTTTGACTTTACGGAAGGCTTCACAGAGTTGCATACCCAGAGTTATCAGCATATTTTAGATCATGGAGGTTTTGATGAGAAGGCTGCAGAAGAGGCAATTTCAATCGTACATCAAATGCGCGAAACAGCCCTGAGCGAGCTTGATCAGCAGGCACACCCATTCGCGCACCTGCCGTTGGAACAGCATCCGTTTTACCCGAAACGATAAGGTGTAAGTTGCTGTTTCAAAGTCAGTTGTGAAGCTATTAGAAGTTATTCACAAGCCCTATATCGCAGCCTCTATTTCGTATTTTTAACCTTCGCACTCATCTAAAGGTTAAGGAGCTATGTTTTTAATTTTCGATACGGAAACCACCGGATTTCCAAAGGATTGGAATGCACCGATCACGGACTTGGACAATTGGCCAAGGATGGTGCAGCTCGCTTGGCAGATTCACGATGAGAAAGGTGAGCTGATTGAAGTTCAGGATCACATCGTCTATCCAGAGGGTTATGATATCCCGTTTAACGCGACAAAAATTCACGGTATTTCTACCGAGCGTGCACGAAACGAGGGAAAACCGTTGCGCGAAGTACTCGAAATGTTCTCTGCTTCTTTGCAAAAGTGTGAGTACGTTGTGGGGCACAATGTTAACTTCGACCTCAATGTTACCGGTTGTGAATACTTGCGCGAGTTCGGAGAGAATCCACTCGGGAGTAAAGTTCCTTTAGATTCTTGTACGGAAACCACCGCTGCACTTTGTCAGATTCCAGGGGGACGTGGAGGTAAATTCAAATTGCCAAAGCTTGAAGAACTTCATCAATTCTTATTCAACGAGGGATTCGACGAAGCGCACAATGCTGCTTTTGATGTGGAGGCTACGGCTCGAGTATTTCTAGAGTTACTTCGTCAAGAGGTCATCGGAGCACAGACTTTAGGCAAGAATGAGGCGTTTATAGAAGCGTTTAAATTGGCCAATCCATCGCCAATACAGGCTATTGGACTCGCTGTTGACGAAGCGAAAAAGAAACGAGAACAAGGGCTGGGGAAATCATCTACCGTCGATAAGAGCACTACACCAGAAGAGCGCTTGCATGCTGCAGATGTTGAATTTGCGCACCTTCACAACCACACTCAGTATTCCATTTTACAAGCTACCACCGTGATCAGTGATCTCGTTGGAACAGCTGTTGATAATGGACATGCAGGAGTTGCAATGACGGATTTAGGTAACCTCATGGGGGCCTTTCATTTCAATCGTGCCGTTATGGGGGTTCCTGGAAACAGGGAGGCTTACGAGCATAATGTGAAAGTGAAGGCAGGCGAACTCGATGAGCCATTGAAGGAATATCCTTTTGTTGGAGTCATTGGCTGCGAATTTTATGTCTGTAATGATCGTTTAGACAAGAGCAAAAAGGACGATGGTTACCAGATCGTAGTATTGGCGAAGAACAAAAACGGTTACCACAATCTTGCAAAACTTAGTAGTGAGGGCATGCTCAATGGGTACTATTATGTCCCAAGGATAGATAAACAGGTGCTCTTAGAGCACAAGGAAGATCTCATCGTATTAAGCGGCGGTCTTCGGGGTGAAATTCCACATTTGTACCTCAATGTTGGTGAGGTACAAGCGCGTGAGGCGCTGGAGTGGTGGCACGAACATTTTGGTGAAGATTTCTATTTGGAATTGAACCGTCACGGGCTCGACGAGGAAGACCATGCCAATCTACAACTGTTAAAATACGCCAAGGAATATGGCATTCCATACATAGCGGCGAATAACACCTTCTACCTCACCCAAGACAATGCCGAGGCGCATGATATTTTACTTTGTGTGAAGGAAGGTGCTCAAAAGAGTACGCCGATAGGGCGTGGCCGCGGTTTTCGTTACGGCTTTCCTAACCAAGAGTTTTATTTCAAGAGCAAAGAGGAAATGGTCGAATTGTTCTCCGACCTGCCTGAGGCATTGAATGCCACGAAATCGATTTTAGATAAGATAGAACTCTATCCGCTCGAGCGCAATGTCTTACTCCCTGAGTTTGATATACCTGAAAAGTTTCAAGATTCACAAGATAAAGTAGATGGTGGACAGCGCGGGGAGAATGCATTCTTACGTCACCTCACCTATGAAGGAGCTAAGGAGCGTTACGCTGAACTTACTCCAGATATAGTAGAACGATTGGATTTTGAGCTGGATACCATCGCGCGCACCGGATACCCCGGGTACTTTTTGATCGTACAGGATTTCTGTGATGCTGCTAGAAAAATGGGTGTTAGTGTCGGGCCGGGTCGTGGATCAGCAGCTGGATCAGCAGTAGCGTATTGTACGGGAATTACGAATGTGGATCCTATCAAATACGATTTACTTTTTGAGCGTTTTTTGAATCCAGAACGTGTATCGCTTCCCGATATTGATATTGATTTTGACGATGAGGGGCGCGATCGTGTCATTCAGTATGTGATTGATAAATATGGAGCGCCTCAGGTGGCCCAAATCATCACCTATGGAACCATGGCGGCCAAGAGCTCAATCCGTGATGCCGGTAGGGTTTTGGAACTACCGCTTCCAGATACCGATCGCATTGCCAAGCTCATTCCCGATATGACTAAGCTTAAAAAGCTTTGGGCCTTAGACGACAAAGAACTCAGAAGTAAATTCGGTTCTGAAGAGGCGGGCATGGTGCAACAGTTGAAAGAATTGTCCGAGGGGGATTCTCTTGAAGCAACGACCATCAACCAAGCTAGAGTTTTAGAAGGCTCTGTGCGAAATACGGGGATTCATGCCTGTGGGGTGATCATTACCCCAAGCGACATTAGAGAATTGGTGCCGGTAGCCAGAGCTAAGGATAGCGAGATGTGGTGTACGCAATTCGACAATTCCGTGGTAGAAGATGCGGGTCTGCTGAAGATGGATTTCTTGGGACTACGTACGCTCACTATCATTAAAGAGGCTTGTCGATTAGTGAAGCAACGCCACAATGTAGAATTGGACCCTGATAGTTTTCCATTAGATGATCAAAAGACCTACGAACTTTTCCAGAGGGGGGAAACAGTGGGGATATTCCAATACGAAAGTGCTGGGATGCAAAAATATTTGAAGGAGCTCAAGCCTACAGAATTTGCTGATCTCATTGCGATGAACGCTTTGTATCGTCCAGGGCCGTTAGAATATATTCCGGAGTTCATCGACCGTAAACACGGGCGAAAAGAGATCGTGTATGATCTCGATGCCATGGAAGGTAAACTGAAAGAGACCTATGGAATTACCGTCTATCAGGAGCAAGTAATGCTGCTTTCCCAAGAATTGGCAGGCTTCACCAAAGGTCAGGCAGATATGCTTCGTAAAGGGATGGGGAAGAAGCAGAAAGCCATTATTGATAAGCTCAAGCCAATGTTCCTCGATGGAGGAGAAGAGCGCGGTCATAATCGAGATGTGTTGGAGAAAGTTTGGAAGGACTGGGAAGCCTTTGCTTCGTATGCCTTTAACAAATCACACTCCACCTGTTACGCATGGGTAGCCTATCAAACGGCGTATTTAAAGGCGCATTATCCGGCAGAATTTATGGCCTCCGTACTCTCGAATAACATGTCGGACCTGAAGGCGGTTACTTTCTTTATGGAAGAGTGTCGCCGCGGTGGCATCCCGGTTCTCGGACCCTCTGTGAACGAGAGTCTTTTGCGGTTTAGTGTCAACCAGGATGGTGCCATACGTTTTGGGATGGGCGGAATGAAAGGTGTTGGTGAAAACGCCGTTCGCGAAATCATTAACCAAAGAGAGGAGGGCGGTTCCTACGCAGATCTATTCGATTTACTCGAGCGTATCGACCTGCGTCAAGCCAACAGAAAAACAATCGAGTGTTTGATACTTGGTGGGGCTATGGATGATTTTCCAAATACGCACCGTGCCATGTATTTCGCAGAAGAAGAGGGCGGACGTAGCTTCGTTGAAAAGGCGATCAAATACGTACAGAACAAGAAAAATGATGCAGAAAGTGCCCAGGCCTCACTCTTCGGTGAGGACAGTGGTGAAGCACTGCCACCGCCACGAATGCCAGAGGTAACCGAGTGGCCGTCGATCATCGCCCTGAAGAAAGAGAAAGAAATCAACGGGATGTATTTGAGTTCACATCCGTTGGACGATTACCGAACCGAGATACAGTATTTCTGTACGGCAGAATTGAGTCGATTGAATCACGTGGAGAGCATTTTAGGAAGGGATGTCATGGTCGCTGGAATCGTTACAGAGGCACAACACCGCGTCTCTAAGATGGGTAAAGGCTGGGGGATTTTCAGATTGGAAGATTTTAAAGGAGATTATGAGTTCAAACTCTTTGGTGAGGATTATCTAAAGTTCAGACACTTCTTTGAGAATGAGCAATTGTTGTTCTTACGTGTTCGGGGAAGGAAATTCAACCAGCGCCAAGGCGAAGGCTTTATAGAACGGCTGAGTGTAGATGTTGCCGAGGTCAAACTCTTGGCCGACGTTCTCGAGGAGCAAAGCAAAGCATTAGAAATAAAGATGGATTTAGCAACCCTAGATACCGCGGTGGTAGACCGTATTCACGAGTTGCTGGAGCTTTATCCGGGTAAGAAGAGGGTGAAACTTCACATTGTTGATGTCGCCGAGAAATTGGATATTAAACTTCCAGTCAAAGACCGCAAGGTGACGATTTCAAAGGATTTGTTGACCGAGCTTGAATTGAATCCCGTACTTCATCCGAAGATAGTGACCTAGAAGGTTTTTAACACCTTGGGGCGCTGAGGTGTGGAAAACATCAATGAGCACATAGTTAGAGACTATAGGTTGTAAGCTTAACTTAGGCGTACATTTGTATCAAGAAAAGAAACACATTTAGATTATGGCACTTGAAATAACAGAAGCAAACTTTGAAGAAGTAGTATTGAAGTCAGACAAGCCAGTATTGGTTGATTTCTGGGCAGAATGGTGTGGACCATGTCGCATGGTTGGACCAGTTGTTGACGAATTGTCTAAGGACTACGAAGGAAAAGCTGTAGTAGGTAAGTTGAACGTAGATACGGAAGGTGCTGTAGCTCAGCAGTTCGGTGTGCGTAACATCCCAACCCTTCTTGTTTTCAAAAACGGAGAAATCGTTGATAAGCAAGTTGGTGCAACGAGCAAGCAAGTTCTTGCAGCGAAGCTAGACGGTGCGATGTAATCATCTTCGATAAAAATTACAGGGCCCTTTTGAAGCGATTCAGAAGGGCTTTTTTTGTGGATAAAAGTGAACTTTCCACAATATTTGGAAGTCCACATCTCTTGGGTCCAATTTAAATAGGTCAGGCAATAGTGCCCCCTATTTAAACCTATGGACCATGCGAAAATCAATTGCATTTCTACTCTTAATTGGATTCGTCCTCTTTCAAAAGCCACTGCAGGCACAATCGGTGGATTCCACCAAATTCCTTTTTGAAAAACTACCGGATGTATTGTTTCCTTCTGGCTTTTTTCATCACCAAAGTCCCTTAAAATACCTTCTAGAGCAATCAGATGCGGACCTTCACCACTATAACGGGAACATAGGCGGACCTTCGATGTCTGCTTCACTCTTCGAAGAGATGTATGTGGATTTATTTCTCAGTCAGCGACTCGCTTCTAACGGTCGACTGTTTGGCACCCAAACTCCACATCTAGATTCTTTAAGCGAATTTTATGAGAATTCTTCCACAGCCCAGAAGCATGTGAATGTGCCCATTTATTTGAATTGGTTTGAGCTTCAAGAACTCAAGGACCATGCTTTAGATAGCGGATACTTTAACTTTTCCAACGGCCAATTCTCTCTCCTTCCAGAATATGAATATTTGGATCCTCAGCGGCAATTCTTTATTCACCATATAAGTCCACTCGATTCGGCGCGAAAGGGCATCCGAACCTTCACGACATTCTTTGCAGGTACATTAGCTCCTGCTATCTACGAAGCGAGTAATAGCGCCACTGTTTCATTTCGTTTACCGGATGCTTTGGTACAGTCCAATCAGCAACTACCGGCCACTTTTGATATAGATCTTTCTGACGGCCAAGGCTTCCGACCTATAGCATTGAATACACAGTTCACAGCTACCTACCATACGCAATCAACTGCAGTGGAAGCAACAAGCTTTCAAATTAGAGTTCGCGCCAAAACAGCTACTAGGGTATATGAGAGCAGCTTCAGCATTCCTGTAGTTTTTAATGTAGAACGCCCGGATCTTGAATTGATCACGAGCAACTTACCCGACCCACAGTGTTATAGCATACAAGAACCCACTGAGCCAGCTAAGGTCTCAGTCCGTTTTGCTGATCCTAATCTGGGTTTACAGAAACCCTTGATTCTAGTCGAAGGCTTTGAGAGTGCTACAAAGGATTACGGAGTGATATCTTATGAAGGACTTTCTTCAGGGTACATCTACCACAAAGGAGAGCGTGTATTCCAAGCTATGGAAAAGTTGTCATGGTTGTACGATTCACTTCATCTTGCCGGATTTGATATTGTGCATGTAGACTTCAAGAACTCTCGGTTATCCATCAAAGAGAATATGCAAAGCTTGATTCGAACCTTGAACTGGGTGCAAGAAGAGCAACCTGCGGAACCTATGGTAGTGGTCGGTGCATCCATGGGAGGGTTAATATCACGAGCAGCACTATTAGAGTTAGAGCGGGAGGGCTGTTGCATAGATATTGCTGCGTTTGGCACATTTGATACCCCACATCAAGGAGCGTTTATTCCAATTGGTATGCAAGCTGCCGCTAAAAGAATGGGGGAAATGCTTTGGTTTTTACCCGGTAAACAGAGCTATAAAAAAGCAATCAATTCTCCTGCAGCTCGTGAGATGCTCGTGGAGCATTTGGATCAGAGCGCTAGTACAGACCGATTTCAGATTCTGCAATTGCTCGGTGATGAGCAGCCAAATCTCAGAAGGTTTGCTATTGTCAATGGTAGCGATCTTGGCGATTATGCGCCTATTCAAGATGCTCAAAAGCGATTTGTAGGTTGGGGAAGGAGTAGAGAGGTTGTGTATAAACATCATTTAGGAAATCACCCGGATACACTAGTTTTTAACGAGCAGGGTAGAACGAGAATGATAAAAGCTTTAGGTGGAGTGGCGCAAGCCCATCAAGGCTCTTCTTCTTATTTGTACGATGGCAATAAGCGCCAAGCGCCTTTTACTGTTCATCGCATCGGATGGGCGTCTTCATTCGGTGCGTTCAAAGCTAAACAAGTGGTGAAATGGGGCAACATTTTGGGTATGAATGCGACTCGCATAGATGCTGCAGTCCTGCGCGTACAACAACATACCAATGATAAACTTACTGAGCTCATCCAGAAGGCCACGAAGAGTGGAACAGCTGTAGCGAAGATTTCGTATGGTAAAAAATATGCTGAGCTACCGGGTTCGTTTACCAGTACGGGAGAAGCGTTCCAAAGCAGCATAACAGAGGTATTCAGTATATCGCACACCTTTGTGCCCAGCTACAGTGCTCTAGATTTACCTCCGAAATACGCCACGGCAGTGTTAAGGTCCAAAATGAATGATATTCCCTTTCATTCTTATTATGCTCCCGGTGTAGTAGGAGACAGGTCTTCTGAAAATACAGAGCATATCTTCACCGACGAGCCGCTTATCAATTTCTGTATGAAAACCTTGCGAAGTGTTTATCAGGATCTCCCCGTAACGGGTAATATACTTCACCAATCGTATAACATCGCAAAGCAATACGATCAACATTCGCCATTTCTCTCTCAAATTCCTTCATTAACCGTGCAGGCCAATCGACTTTTGGGAATTGGTTTAAGCCATAAAGAAGTGGGCTATGCGGGAAGTGGTATTCAAGCCGACATCTCTCAAAACATCGAAGTCTATTTAGGAAGATCGTGTTTGACTGAACATCTGGTGGTAAAAGGTGAATTAAGTATTGGTGGACAACAAGGAGTGGCCCGGTTGACCGTGCGCAAGGGGTCCATTCTACGTATTTCATCAGGTGGGATATTGCGTTTGAATCAGCGGTCGAAGCTCCTATTGGAAGAGGGCGCTCAATTCATTTTAGAGCCCGGCGCCAAAGTATTTTGGGATGGCGCAAGTATCGTCTCACAGGGCCAATTTATCTTGGATCAAGGAGCCTCTTTTGAACCTACAGGGAGCGGAACCTTAAGTTGTCAAAATGGACATCGGTTCTCAGCTATTCAAGGCGGGAGTATGAAATTAACGGAGTCAACACTGCTGATAGGCACGCCTGTAACCTTGATCTCGTCACTTCAAAGCAGCACCCTTGAGAATTCAAGAGTCATTTATGCTGATAATGCCAGTCTTCGAACATTGGCTCCATTTTTTGCGAAAGGGACTTCATTCACCATGCAAGGCAACAAACAATGGGCAGGTTTGATCGCTGCTCATGATACTATTGTGTTAGACTCTTGTGAATTGATTGGCGGCGCTCCGTCACTTGATGTGGGGTCAGCTGTAGCGGCGAAAATAGAGAACTGCACATTTAGGAATGCTCTTTTAGGGTTTAAAGGCTTGCGATCTCCTGATGCGTTTAAAAATAACGAGTTCTCCGTCTGTTCCATTGGTGCACAGATCAGAGGGACGAATGTCAACATTTTACAAAACCAATTCATTTCATGTGGACAAGGGCTTCTCTTGGAGTCGCAAAAAGGAATAGCCTTTATAGAGCGCTCTTTGTTCTCTGGGAATACCATCGAGGGGATTCACTCCGATGGAGTAGACCTACGCTTGATATGTAGCGCATTTGAATTTAACGCAACAGGTGTAAAGCAGTCAAATGCAGGGATACATTTAGACAACAGGGCAGGTTGTAGGTTTGTAAACAACGTTACAGGTATCGATGCAGATCAACTGACGGTATTAAAGTTAAACGATGGTCATAATACTTTTGCAGGGAATAGTTTGACAGATATCAAAGCCACTTTAAGTTCAAATACTCCAGTAGGCTTCAATGGCACTTATCATTACTTCCTTGCCAATTTCAACCATTTCACAACCACCCAAAGCACCCAAATTTATCTCGGTCGTGACCGAGTCTTTATGATGAAGACCCAAAACGGGTCACCTAGCACACTTTTATGTCCAACGACGGGTCCTGCAAAAATGGAGAGGTCACAAGGATTAACCAGTCAAGAACTTGAGCTGGCTGTATTCCCAAACCCATCAAGCCTCGCGCAAGCTACGGCACAGTTTGAATCACTTACAGAGGAAGGTACGCTGCGTATTACAACACTCCAAGGACAGCTGGTTTTTCAGGAGCACCTCAGCCCGGGAGCCTACAGAGTTCATTTTAAAGTGCCACAACAGGCGGGAACGTATTTGATCACTTTAATTACGCCAAGCTCGACACAAACCAAACGTTGGGTGCTGTTACCTTAAAGCTGAATTGGGGTAGAGGTCGCTCGTCGCCAGATGAATACAATATTGTAGAAACCGCAGCATCAGGCGTACAGAGCGATTAAACTCCACGGACCACTTCTAGAATTCACTTAGAAGTGGTCTTTTTTTACCCCATTCTTTAGCCTTAATTTGCATTAGACTAAACTTCGCGATTTGTGAAAGAGATAACCATGATTGACCTTCCTAGAATTCACGCTGAATATCAGCGAGAACTCGATGACGCCATCTCAGGGGTTGTGCATAGTGGTCAATACATTGGAGGCCCGAAGGTAAAAGAGTTTGAAACTGCCTTTAGCGCTTTTTTAGGCGCTGAGGTCACAGGTGTTGGAAACGGAACGGACGCCTTACAAATCGCTTTAATGGCTTTAGGGATAGGCCCTGGTGATGAAGTGATTGTCCCTGCATTTACCTACGCCGCTAGTGCTGAGGTCATCGGTCTGTTAGGAGCGAAAGCGGTGTGGTGTGATGTGGATTCAAATGATTTTTGCATCGACGCACAATCTGTTGCTGAGCGTCTGACTCCAAAAACCAAGGCCATTATCGTGGTGCATTTGTACGGGCAATGTGCAAATATCCAGGCGGTTGAACATGTGGCTCCCAACATTCCTATTGTTGAAGATACTGCACAAGCGTTTGGCGCAAGATTTACGACGGGTAAATATGCAGGTTCATTTGCCGGCACCGTAGGCACCTTTGGTACCTTTAGTTTCTTTCCTACAAAAAGTCTTGGGGCTTTGGGAGATGGTGGTGCTATTTGCTCGCGAAACCAAAAGTTACTTGCCTTGGCTAGTAGTATTGCAAAGCATGGTCAAAGGGAGAAATACAGTCACGAAATACTCGGTGTGAATAGTCGTTTAGACCCGATTCAGGCCGCTGTTTTGCTGGTGAAATTGAACTACTTTAACCTGAGTATCTCCAGGAAAAATGCCCTGGCGTCCTTGTACGAGAACTACTTGCAGCACGCACGCCAAGTAGACTTGCCTAAAAAGAATACATGGAGCGATCACATCTACCATCAATTCACCATAAAGGTGCCACTAGAGCACCGCGATGCGTTACGTTCATATTTGAAATCGAAAGGGATTTCGACCATGATATATTACCCCAAGCCCTTACATCTTCAAACAGCGTATGCTCATTTCGATCCAAGCGCCGATGTACCTGTTAGTACAAAGCTTTCGCAAACCGTCTTGTCTTTGCCGATTGATGAATTATTGCAGGAAGAAGAACTCCGATACATTACAACCACTATTGAATCTTACTTCGCTTTATGACCTATTTCGCACATTCCACCGCAGTTATCGATGAAGGAGCAACCATAGGCGAGGAGACCAAAATTTGGCACTTTTCGCACATCATGTCTAACGCTATTATTGGAACAAAATGCAATCTTGGCCAGAATGTTTTCGTGGCGGATCAGGTCGTTATTGGCAATGGTGTTAAGATTCAGAACAACGTTAGCGTATACGGGGGAGTAACCTTAGAAGATGATGTCTTCCTAGGCCCATCCATGGTCTTCACGAACGTCCAAGCACCGAGAAGTTTTTACGAGCAGAAAAGCTACGCTAAGACTAGCGTTGGTCAAGGAGCTACTATTGGCGCAAATGCAACCGTAGTCTGTGGCAATAACATTGGAGCTTATGCTTTGATTGGCGCAGGAGCCGTAATTACTTCAGATGTGGAAGCCTTCTCACTTATGGTGGGCGTGCCAGCTCGTCGTATAGGTTGGGTCAGTAGGTATGGATTGCGATTAGTATTCAATGATGACGGTACAGCAAAATGCCCTAAATCCACTGAGGAATATCAGCTTATTGACGGTAAAGTGACAATTAAATCATCCTGAAAATGAAGGTCGTAACCATAGTCGGGGCACGTCCTCAATTCATTAAAAGTGCTCCTGTAAGTAAGGCGTTTCAAAACGCTGGAATAGAAGAGTTTGTGATACACACCGGTCAGCACTATGATCGTCGAATGAGTGCTGTTTTTTTCGAAGAAATGAAGCTCCCGAAGCCGTACAGAGTGCTAGATTGTGGTAACATGCCTCACGCAGAAATGGTGTCCAAAATGCTTTTAGAATTGGCACCTATTCTTCGAACTTTGGAACCGGATTATGTGCTGGTATATGGTGATACAAATTCCACATTAGCCGGTGCCCTCGCTGCAACTAAACTAGAGATACCAGTGGTTCATGTGGAAGCCGGATTGCGCTCCTACAATCTGAAAATGCCAGAGGAAATGAATCGCATTCTCACGGATCGGATGTCTGCTGTGCTATTCACTCCCAATGACCATGCAATAGCGACCTTGCACAAAGAAGGTTTCAATCACTTTAATGTGCATATAGAAAACGTTGGGGATGTAATGTTTGATGCTTTACATACATTTCTTCCCAACGCTTCATATGCCGCAGAAATGGGGCCAAGTGAGTTTTTCGATGCTCCTTATGCGTTGGCTACATTGCACCGGTTTGAGAACATCACAGATAAGCAGAGACTTGCTTCACTAGTGGGGGAGTTGAATAAAGTGCATCGCGAGATAATGCCCGTATGGATGCCTTTACACCCGGCGACTCAAGCACGTCTTGAGCAGTTTGGTTTGACCTTAGAGGTGCAACTAGCGCCTCCAGCAAGCTATTTACAAATACTTTTCGCGCTGCAGCATGCGAAGCTCGTACTTACCGACAGTGGCGGATTACAGAAGGAAGCTTTCTTTTCCAAAAAGCCCTGTATTACTTTGCGAAATGAAACGGAATGGGTGGAACTCGTTGAGCTCGGCGTGAACAGGTTGTTTACCTCCAACCACACCGATCTATCCACAGGTATTAAACAGGCTTTTGCCTATAAAGGAGGCTTCGATTTTGAGGGTTACGGCAAAGGCGACGCAGCTCAGCGTATCGTCACGACCTTACAGAAGTTGAGTTAGAAACTTTTGAATATCGTTCATACATGGGCCGTTGAGATGATGCCCCATTTGGTAGGATTTGAATTGGTAATTCGGGTTTATGGAAAGTCGCTCTGCGCTTGCTTCAGCCCATTCAAAAGGGATGACTGGATCTGCCATACCATGCGTTTGGATGATGGGCACTTGTTTTCCCCAATGCTCTTCAGCCCACTGCGGTAACATATAACCGCTCATGATCACATAGCCATCGGCAACCCTGCCGCTTTTGTAGAGCGATAGGGCTAAGATGCCCCCCTGTGAGAATCCGCCGATAAACACTTTTCCTTGACATTGCTTGCTTTCCAGATAGGTTTGAAAGTCAAAATTGACGGTCTTTTCGACTTCAGCAACTTCACTGGGATCAATAATTTTATCTCCACCGTTCCATTGGATGTCGTACCAAGCGTATCCGCCTTGTCCCAAAGCATTGGGTGCTTGAAAGCAAACGAGATTAAATCCAGGGAAATAGGGTTGCAGTCCAAACAAATCTTCTTTGTTTGATCCAAATCCGTGTAGGAGCATAAGGGTAGGAGCGTCCTTTCCCTCAAAGTGTTCGATGTACTCTAGCATTATTCTACGATGTCCCAGGTGTGATCAGCGAGCAGGAGTACCTTATTCAAGAATTCATAAGGGCATTTACGCCATTCTGTTGGCCCAATCATACTGAGCACGGTACCTCCATCAGCCTTCTGATATAAATAATAATTGTGATTGATCTCAGGCTTGAAACCCATATCGGCATGATAGATCCTCTCGCTTAAGATTTTGCGGTTTTGAATTTTCTGAGCTTGCTCAGCAAGCAATTCAATCTGTGCTTTGATCTGATCGAGTTGCATGTCCGTTTGAAGCTCCATGGCGTTCACGTCCAAGGATTTGTTCTTCAATGTATCGACAGCTTTAAAAGAGGGAGCACTAACACTTGAGCCGTAAGGCAGCAGATTAGCATTTTCCGCAATTTTATCGGGATCAATCGGATTGAATGTGCGCTTTTTTTCAGCCATTTGTCAAAAATAAATGATTCCTTCGGTTTCTAAACCAATTTTTTCGGCCGTTCCAGCCACATATCTATTCGCCGCAATAAGTGCCAAAAGTGCATCAAATCGGTGCCAATTTTCTACCGTATCTACGGGCCTTGTTCCGGTCAGCTCTTTATCCAGAGCAACGAGTGCCTCTTGAATATAACTGGAGTCTTTTTTATACCTCTTATCTAACTCCAATCTTTGGGCAACAAGTTTTGGGTAAACCTCGATGACCTCGGCATGGGTATTTTGAAAAAGCCAACTTTTTAGTTCAATCGCTCGAGCAGTCAACCCTCCCAAGAACATAGGGCTCATCGCTCCAGCCTCAAGGTCACAATGCCTGTAGTGGTGATTGGAGCAATGTTCTATTTTCGAGTACACGCCCGGAAGTGATAAGGGGGCATCAATAGCGACTACCTCGGCAGAGGTACGCTGAATCAACTCTTTTAACCATACATCCGCATTTTGACCTTTACGCACCTGGTGCAGCGTGATCTGATTACTTTCATCTTGATGCGCAGCAGCCGTGTATCCTGAGGTTTTACTCCCAAAGTCAATGGCTAGGGTTACTTTTCCCATGTTCCGAAAAGCTCTTCTACTTTGCGAACACGGTAGTCGAAGATTTCCTCAAGTTTCGATTTAACAACAATCGGATGAGCAATCTTTCCCAATATACCTAATGGTACTTTATAGTTGACACGATCTAACATTTCAACGCCGCCGTCGATCTCCTTGAAGTGATGTTCGTGGTGCCAAATAGCGTAAGGACCTACCCGCTGTTCATCAACAAAATAATGAGGAGCATTCACGTGTGTGATCTCTGTCGTCCAATTCATTTTGATGCCCAAAAGAGGGCTCACCTTGTAATGAATGAACAGTCCTGGATACATCTCTGCGGGAACCTCAGATCTGATATCAAACCCCATAGAATCTGGAGTTATGGTAGCCAAATTAGCAGGGTTTTGAAAAAAATCCCAGGCCTGCTGTAGAGAAATCGGTACCTTTTGAACGCGCTCGATGGTGTACATTACAATAGCTTTTATTGTGGTACAACAAGACGCTAGCCTAAGAGTTCACCTAGAAGTAGAGAAAACTTAGATGCGCTTCATCTGCTGTTTGATGTATTTGGTTTGTTCTGCAAGTACACCTTTCGTATCCAATTTCTTAACCTCCGTCAGTAGTATCTGCGCTTCACGCTTGCGACGTTTGGTCAGTGCTATACCAGCTAGGTTCAGCTTGGCAAGTGCTTTGTCTTGATCCATTCTAAGACCAGTGTTCAAAGCACGTTTTAATAGCGTTTCAGCCTTACCTACTTTGCGTTGACTCTCAATCATTCCGAGCAATAAGTAGTAGTAGGCGAGCTGGCCTTTGATAAGCGATTTTTCAGGATTCTTTATACCAAGTAGAACTTTTTCAGCTTTGGCGGTATCACTCTTGCGCATGTGATACAGCGATAGAAGAATTCTTTCGTTGCGGAAGTAGGTGAATACAACGAGGACAGCTGGAAAAATTAATGCAATTCCATTGCCAATCTCACCGTCAACAAATTCATAAATTGAAAGCCCAAAAATGGCCGCGGTGAGTCCTAAACGAATGATTTTACTTAGCATCTATTTTAATTTTGACTGCCGCAAAGAAACAAAGAAATGAGCAGAACTGATTGGAGATCCTTACCGAAGGAAGAAAAAGAGAAATTTTATCTAGAACTCGCACAGGAATTGACCGAGCACAAGAGATCGCTTTTCGAGGAAAAAATCAAATACCGCACACGCCACATCTCTCTAGCGTTGGAGGATATGATGAAAACTCAGAATGCATCGGCATTGATGCGTACAGCGGATGCCTTTGGGGTTCACGAGGTCCACGTGTACGATAAAAACGAGAGGTTCAATGTGAGTTCTGGCATTTCTAAAGGGGTAGAGAAGTGGTTGGATGTTCGTTTTTTCAACACCTACGATGAGGGTGGCGTTGAAACATGGGCCGAAGGCCTGAAATCTGGGGGCAAGAAGCTCTATGTCACAGCTTTAAATGAGCACGCTAAACCTTTGGACCAATTAGATCCTTCAGTACCGGCTGTGATTTGTTTTGGAAACGAACAATTGGGCGCATCACAAGCACTAATCCAAGCAGCTGATGAGCTCGTGTATATTCCCATGAAAGGGTTTGTGGAAAGCTTCAACGTATCGGTGAGTTGTGGCATAGCTTTGCATCACCTTACCTTAGGAATGGATCAGACAGGTGTCCCACGGGGCCTATCGCCCGAGGATAGTTTGGATACAAGGATCCAATGGGCCTTGCGTACGGTTCCTAACCCCCATAGATTTCTTTAGTCGAGAGTGTAGAGAAATTGAGATTTCTCATTTCTCCAACGGATCACCTCCCAACGCACCAATCTTGCAAGCGTACTGATGGTCTTGTTTCGTGGAAGACCCATGACTTTAGCGGCTTTGCTAACGGTCACTTCGTCATAATCCTTGATGTATTGGATCAATCTTTTCTCGCGGTCTGAGAAGGGAACAGGGTGATTACTTTCATTGCGAGCTTCTTGTTTCCATATCTCTTTCAAAACGGCATTCGCTGCAAAATTTTGGTCTTCGTCTCGATAATAAGCAACGTGACCAGTCTCTTCCTCTACCATATAGGGCTTGTTTTTTCCCTCGGGCACCACCACCTCCCAAACTAATTTTCCATCGATGGCATGTGAAAACACTTGAATTTCTACGTTTGGTTTCATCCAAACTTCCGCGGCACTTTCAATCATGTAGATATCGTCCTCGTCCTTAACACCGGCAATTAACCCATTGTCTCGAACTCCGACTAGAAGACGACCACCTGTCGTATTTGAGAATGAACTCAGTGTTCTTGCAATTTTCCGGCTGCTGTTAATCTTGAATTTGAAGTCTTGATTTTCGTGCTCTCCCTCTCGAATAAGCTCTTTTAAGTCGTGGCTCGAAATATTTTGGTCGAAATCTTTCCGCATGGTTAAAAAAAAATACTAAATTGTTAGTATGATAAGCTCGGTAAACAAAAGAGACCCCTTGTTATTTACAGAGGTGCGTAGCATACAAAAGCGGCGAATAAGCGCCAAAATTGCATACGAACACTTGATGAACGAAATAATCTCGAGACTTCCTCTGAAGTTTGTGAACTACAACAAACGTATCAATGAAATGTTGTTGTTTTCCCAAACATGCTTTGACCAAGATGAATTGAGTGATCATACGGTTTCATTCTTTGTATACCATGGATTCGAATCAAAAATGATTTTGGATTCGATTGAAAAGTTCCGTTTTGAACTGCGCCTG
>Ga0209955_1000067_pt1 | contig 42882 bp, 63 predicted proteins | sample SalPonA_A_H2O_MG_FD_185716 | JGI IMG/M metagenome (GOLD analysis project Ga0209955, IMG submission 185716) | Water microbial communities from South San Francisco under conditions of wetland restoration - Salt Pond MetaG R2A_A_H2O_MG (SPAdes)... | ecosystem: Environmental > Aquatic > Non-marine... | reverse complement strand
ACAAGAAATATTAAAGGTATCTATACCTTTATAAGTTTTTATTGATAATTATTTATTTATTATTTTGCTTAATTTTTATTTAATTATTGTTAAGAACCTCACAATTTTCTAATTGTGGGAGTGTCAGTTTTTCCATTTTCATCTTTAACATCCAAAATTAAATCAAAATCATTATCATCAAGTAATATAAATAATTGATCAACTAGATTTTTACTTACTAGTAAATAATTTAAAGAACCATTATTAGTTTCAGAATTAAATGTTTTACTTATAATCATTTTAGTGTTTCTAGGGTCAAAATTATTATTGCCTTCTTTTATTTCTTTTTTTATTGACATAGTATTTCCTTATTACTTATTAATTTAAGAATATTATAAATAAAATAAAATAAAATAAATTAAGGTATAGGGAATTTAATATATTTTTGTTAAAAAAAAGATAAAATAAAGAAAAAGGTTTAAAATGACAAAAAAAGATAAAATAATCTTATTACAAAAAAAACTTGTGGAAAAAATAAATGAAATGAAAAAAATGGGAGAACAAGTTGATATATATATGAAAAATGAAGATGAAGAAAATCTAAAAAGAGTTCATGTAAGATTAGATGAAATCTATAAAGAGATAGAAACTTTATCAGAGGAAGCTAAAAATTTAACAATGGAAGAACAAAATGTTAAAAATAATTAATAAATTAAGACCAAAATGTTGTCCAACATGTGGATTAACAAAAAAAATAGAAAATTTTGATAAAGATTTCAAAGGGAATAAAGTGTTTTATTGTGGAGCATGTGATAATTATTTCAAACAAAGGTTAATTGTAAAAAATAATAAATGGTTAAATAAAGAGATTAAAGAGAAATAATCTCTTTAAAACTCTAACATTACTTTTTTAACTATTTTTTCAATTTTTAAATCTTCTATAACTTCATTAAATTCTCCAAATCTATAATCTTTAATATTAAAAATTCTCCCTTTCTTAAAACCATATAATATGTCAACAGGTTGTTTTGATAATATTTCTAAATCTTTTGGATTAAAAAGATAAAACTTTTCAATTCTTTCATAAAAATAAAGAATAAAACTTTTTTTATTAATACAAGATTTGATTTTATTTTCTTTAAAAAAACAATTATTGCCTCTTTGTATTTCAACATAATGACCATTTACTTTTAAATCAGGGGAAGAATTAAAGTTAAATAAAGAATGTTTTCTATCTTTATCACCACCATCTAATTCGGCAGGGATACCTAAATCTAAAAAATTATTTACAATCATATCTTCAAAATCCCAATTTTTTTCAACATTTTCCAATAACTGTAAAACACTTCTACTATCTTTAATAAACATTAATCTTGCCCAAGCTTTAAATGTTTTAATATTTGTATCTTTATCATAAACTTTATTATTCTTACAATATAAATCAATATCTTCTTTAAAATTAGAGTAAATTAATGAAGTGATATTTAGGTCTTCTTCATTTAAAATATCATTGTAATTAGAGTAATCAATGGTAATAAAATCTTCAATTTTTTTAAAAACTATATCCATTTTATCATAAGGTAATTCTTTTATATTCATTGAAATTCCTTTTTTTTTAATGATAACATAAAATAATTTAATCTTTCTTTAAAGATAGTAATAAAAATGAGTATTTTTAAATTAGATTAAGTTTTAATATGTATAATTTTGTTAATTTAAGATGTAAATCTTAAAAAAAATATAATAATTATAGATGAAGAAATATCAAAAGGAGAATAATGAAAAACAATGATATTGAAAATGTTTTAAATTTAATAGATTTACCAAAAACAGAACAAACTAAAGGTATATTAAGTAAAATATTATCACAAATGGAGAATCAAGTTGATTATTTATTAAGTAAATTAGAGGTTTTAGTGAATCATTTAAAACATGTAAAAGGTTATATTTCAATTTCAAGTAGTACAGATAGTTTGAAAATAACATATGATAAAGAAAGTGTATCTAAAGAAATAAGTAAAGAATTTTGGGAGATATGTGATAAATGGGTGGATAAATATAAAATAAAAACTGAATATGATTTTGAAAAAGAAGTTATTTATCTAAAATAATAAAAAGAGTTTAACTCTTTTTATTTTAAATCTAATTTATATCCAACACCTTGGATATTATTTAAACTTTTTTCAGGAAGTTTTTTTCTCATGTTTTTAACAAAAAGTCTCATAGCATTTTGTGTCATAGAACCTTTTTTATCCCAAATAGTATTTTCTAACTCTTCATAAGAGATAACTCTATTTTCTTCAACTAATAGTTTTAAAAATAAATGTTCTTTTTTTGTTAAAGTAAATTCTTCATTTTCATTTTTAACTAATAAATTAACTTGATCATAAATCCAATTATCTTTTAAGGTTATAATAGGTTTATCATTTAAACTATCTACAAATTCTTGTAATGCAATTGTTAAGTTGTCATCATCAAGTGGTTTTACAATGTATTTAACTAAATGTAATTCTGCAGCTTTTAGTAAGTATTCTAAATCTGTATAAGCAGAAGTAACAATAACTCTAGTTTTATTATCTGTTTTTCTAATCTCTTTGATAAAATCAAGACCATTCCCATCTTTAACTCTTATGTCTGAGATAATTAAATCAGGTTGAAATGTTTTATATGTTTCTAAAGCTTTAGGAATATTGTCAACTGCAATAACTTTTTTAAATAAATCTGAAAGAAGTTCTGAAACATTTTCTCTAATACCATCTTCGTCTTCAATATATAATATTGAATAAGAGCTTAATTTTTTAACTAAATCTTTGTTCATAGTTGTCCTTTTAAATAACTAATATAATATTACTATAATTTTAATGTTTTTTTTTAAAAATATACTTTTATTTATAATTTAATATAGAAAAATGTGATTTTTTTTCAAAAAGTATAAAAAATTACATTAATAGCACATATTTTTAAATAATAGATTTAGTTTCTTTTAAAGAAAAAAATTATCAATATAAAGAATTTAAAAAATCAATACTTTTATTTAAATTAAGGTTATTTTAATAATAATTCAATGTTTATTAAAGTTTTTAAAATATTATTTAAAAGATATTTTTTGTAAATTAGTTAAAAAATAGGTAATATTCTATAAAAAATAAGAATAAAAAAAATAAAAAAAATGTTATATTAATTATAAGGTTAAATAACTATAAACCCTTTAAAAATAGGATAATTTAAGTCTTTTTTTAAGGTAAATTTTGAAATTTAAGTCTTTTTTAAGTATAAAACTTCAAGTTTAATGAAAAATTATAGTAAAATACCAGAATAATTAGAAGAAAATTATTTTTTCTAATAAGAAAATAAGAGGAGAAAGAATGGATAAAAATAATATTGTAGAATATGATTATTCTATATCAAAAGCATTTTTAATAACAACTATTCTATTCGGAATTATTGGAATGACAGTAGGAGTAATCTTAGCATTTCAATTAGCATTTCCAGAATTAAATAATTTGTTGGGTGAATATGGTACATTTAGTAGATTAAGACCATTACATACAAATGCAGTTGCCTTTGGTTTTGCATTAAGTGGTATTTTTGCTGCTTGGTACTATATAGGTCAAAGAGTTTTAAAGGTTTCATTGAATGAATCACCATTTTTATTAAAAATAGGTAAGTTACACTTTATTTTATATGTAATTACTATTTTATTAGCAGTTGTGACTTTATTAAGTGGTATTACAACTTCAAAAGAGTATGCTGAATTAGAATGGCCATTAGACATTTTAGTAGTAGTTTGGTGGGTTCTTTGGGGAGTGTCAATTTTTGGATTAATTGGTATTAGAAGAGAAAGAACACTTTATATTTCAATTTGGTATTTTATTGCAACATTTATTGCAGTTGCAATGTTATATTTATTTAATAATATGGAAGTTCCAACAGCAATGGTATCAGGTTATGGTTCTTGGATGCACTCTGTATCTATGTATGCAGGAACAAATGATGCATTAGTTCAGTGGTGGTATGGACACAATGCTGTTGCATTTGTTTTCACAACTCCTATTATTGCAATGATTTATTATTTCTTACCAAAAGAAAGTGGTCAAAATGTATATTCATATAAATTATCAATCCTAGCATTTTGGGGATTATTATTTGTATATTTATGGGCAGGGGGACACCATTTAATTTATTCAACAGTTCCAGATTGGATGCAAACTATGGGTTCTGTTATGTCAGTTGTATTAATTTTACCTTCTTGGGGGTCTGCAATTAATATGCTATTAACTATGAAAGGTCAATGGAATCAATTACAAACAAATACAATTATTAAATTTATGATTTTAGCTTCAACATTCTATATGTTGTCAACAATTGAAGGTCCAATTCAGGCAATTAAATCAGTAAATGCAATTGCTCACTTTACAGATTGGATTCCAGGACATGTTCATGACGGTGTATTAGGATGGGTTGGATTTATGATTATGGCAGCATTATTCCATATGACACCAAGATTATTCAAAAGAGAGTTATATTCAAAATCATTAATGAATACTCAATTCTGGTTACAAACAACAGGTATTGTTTTATACTTCACTTCTATGTGGATTGCAGGTATAACACAAGGTATGATGTGGAGAGCATATGATGAATATGGTTCATTAGTATATTCATTTATTGATACAGTTATTGTATTAAAACCATATTATACAATTAGAGCAGTTGGTGGGTTATTATACCTTGTAGGTTTCTTAATTTTTGCTTATAATATTTATAAGACAATAACTTCAGGAAGAAGATTAGATAAAGAACCAATTAATGCTACACCAGTAGCACAATAAGAAGGAGGAAAAATTATGTTTCATTGGTTTGAACAAAGACCTTTTTTCTTTGCAGTATTAGTGTTTGCTTTTATATCATTTGCAGGAATTATTGAAATTATTCCAGATTTTGCAAAGCAATCAAGACCAACTATTGGTACAAAACCTTATACTCCATTGGAATTAGCAGGAAGACAAGTTTATATTAAAGAGAGTTGTAATGCATGTCATTCACAATTAATTAGACCATTTAAATCTGAGACAGATAGATATGGTATGTATTCATTATCAGGTGAATATGCATATGATAGACCATTTTTATGGGGTTCTAAAAGAACAGGACCAGATTTAATGAGGGTAGGAAATTATAGAACAACAGATTGGCATGAAAATCATATGTTAACACCTTCAGAAGTAGTTCCAGGTTCTATTATGCCTGCATATCCTCATTTATATGAAAAAATGACAGATTTAGATACTGCTTATGCAGAGGCTTATACAGTTAAAAAAGTATTTAATACTCCATATGACCAAGATTTAGATGGAGATGGTAAAATAGATGTAAAATTAGGTAAATATGAAGAAGCAATAAAAGGAATGAAAGAAGAAGCAAAATTAGTTGCTGCTGATATGAAAAATGAAAAAATCAAAAAAGCAGTTGAAAATGGACAAGTTCCAGAAATTGTTGCATTAATTGCATATTTAAACTCATTAAAGTAAAGGTAATATTATGAAAAATTTAGTTATATCAGGAATTATTCTTATTGTTGCCTTACTTTCAGGTACTTGGTTATCTATAGGAGACGCATTTAATGGTGATGATTATATTAATGTATTAACATTAGTAGGAGCTATTACAGTTATTACTATAACAGTATTTGTTGTTATTAAATATGTTAATCAAATGAAAAATGATAATGCAAAAGGTGAATTATCAGAAGAAAATTGGGATGGAATAGGAGAATATAAAAATCCTATTCCAACTGGTTGGGCAATTATGTTTGTAGGAACAATTGTTTATATGTTATATTATATGACAATATTGTATCCTATTAATAACTTTTCACAAATTGGACAATGGAATGAAGAAACATTAGATCATAATGATAAATTTAAAAAAGTTTGGGAAAATCCTTCAAAAGAGGATTTAACTGCAATGGGTCAATCAACATTCTTAGTTCAATGTGCTCCTTGCCATGGTGCAACAGGTGAAGGAATTAATGGTAAAGCTCATAATTTGACAAAAAGAATTAATAAAAAGCAAGTTTTATATGTAATTAATAATGGAGCAAACAACCTAAAAGAAGAATATCCAGGTGGAATGCCAGCAGGTATGGCTTTTGGTGAAGGAGCTGAAAAAGTTGCAGAGTATGTAGCAGGTGGTTTCAAAGGTGAAGCACCAGCAGAATATATGGCTTGTGCAGGTTGTCATGGAATGGATGGAAAAGGAATGCCTTATGTAGCTCCAAATATTAGAGAATATGATGACGCATTAATAAGTTCAGTTTTAAATAATGGTAAAAAAGGAAATATTGGTATGATGCCAAGTTTCAAAGGTAGATTAAATGAAACTCAACAAAAAGCTCTTGCAGAGTATATTAAAAGTATAGGAGAATAACATGGGATTAGATTCTAAAATGAATGAAAATGAAAGAGGAATTTTTAAATTACATGGAATAACAGGTATGTTAATAGCAACTGTGTTATTGTTGTCTATCTTGGTTTTTTTAACAATAAATGCAATTAGTGTTCAGAATAATGAATCAACTAATTATTATAAAATAAATCAAGATTTAAATGGTTTAACTTCAGGTTCTAGTTTTTCAAAAAGAAAACAAAATACACCTGAAGAACAAGCTAAAAATTATATATTAATTAAAGAACAAAAATAAGGAGAATAACATGGAAAAAATTATTGGTGTATTATTAGTGGTTTCAGCAGTTGTTACTTTGTATTTTAGTTTCTTTAATGATTCAAAGATATTTATAGGTTAAAATAAATAACTATTAGTATAGGTGTTTCTTCTTGTATTCCAAGTTTAGGATTAGATTTAGAACATTTTAAAATGGTTGCAGACAATTAATTATATAAAGCAAAAGAAGAAGGTAGAAATAGATTTAATTTGCAAAAAATAGAATAATAATTATATATCTTATTTACTTACTATCTTCTTACTTTTGTAATTCATAATTCCTTTATCAATTAAAAAAGAGGAGTTTATTATGAGACTAAATCAAATTATCAAAACAATTTTAATCACAATGTTAATGTCATTGTCATTAAGTGCAACAAGTTCTTCAAATATAGGAGAGATAAATGAAGAAAATCCATTAATCTCAAAATCAAATGGAAATGATTTTATAGCAATGATGAAAGTTAAGGGAAAATCAGAACCAGTAACAGGTGAATATATGGATAGTTATGAAGAAGAAGATATGGAATGTAGTTAATTATAACTATATTCCATATTTAATTTGTTAATAATTTCTTTACTTAATTTATTAACATTTTTAAAATTAATATCAATATTTATATTAACCTTAATATTTGTAATTTTAACTAATGTTTTTAATATTTGAAATAAAGATTTATCATCATTAGGATGTTGTTTTGGATCTGCAAACATAACACTTTTTAAATCTCCCATACAAAAGAAGTTATTTTTTACCTTTTTTGTTGAATAGAACCCCCTACCTTTAATAGTTTTATTAGCAAGAAAAATCATTTCATCTAAAGGTTTGATAATAATAAAATTTTCAAAATATTTTTTTGAAATTTGAGAAGCAGTTAAATCAATAACATATTGAATATCATTAAAACTTACTAAACAAAAACAATGTTTATGATTATTAACCAAAATAGAATTATATCCATTTTTAACAAGACAATTTTGAACCAAAATACTAGTTACATTACAAGCACCAGTTAAAGATTTTGGGAATAATTTTGAATTAATTATACTTTGTTTAATTTTTGTTAATTCTTTTAATGTTTTTAAATCTAATAAATCATAATTTTCCATAAATATCCTTTTTAGTTGTATTATTATATAAAAAATATACTTAAATATAGATAAAAGTATCCACAAAGAAAAAAAATAAAAAATAAGTATTTATAATAATGTTAAAAGGTAAAGTTATGGTAAAAGATTTAGGTAGAATGAAGTTTATACCAAATATTAAAATATTAGAACACAAAGAACCAAAAGAAGAAGATAAAATAAAAGAAGAAGAGATGAAAAAAAGATTAACTTTAAATGAAAAACAAGTTATTCTATATGGTTCTCTAGAAGAAAATCTAAATAAAGAAAAGTGGAATTGTTATACAACATATTATTCAAATGTAAGAGTAGTAAGGGAAAAAGGTGAAACAATTAATGTTTTAACTGCAAATATTTTACTAGAGACTAGAATGGATGGTAAAGAATATTATATATTTCAAGAAAGAAGTAAAGATATAGCTGTTGGAGGTAAATTGTCTTTTGTTGGTGGTCATATAGATGAAGAAGATAATGGAATAATAGAAGGTGCAATAAGAGAATTAAAAGAAGAAGTTATAGGAATAACTGAAAGTAATGAAGAGTTATATGAAAGATTAAAAAATGCAAACAAATATGTAACACAAGAACAAACAGTAAATAAAGGAAACATACAATTTAATTTTATGGGTGTATATATAAAATTCAATAATAAATTAAATGGAACTATGAAAGAAGGAGGTATAGTTTTAGTTCCAAAGAGTGTTATATATGAATATATAGAGAAAAATAAAGATAGATTCACAGAATATAGTTTAATTACTATAAATAATTTTTTAAATTAAATATTTTAACCTAATTACTTACCAATTACTAACTTTCATAATATAAAATAATTTTATTAAAGAATAAAAGGGTATATTATGGAAGTTTTAAAAGAAACAAATAATTTTATTGAAAAAACTAAAAGTTCAAAAGCATATTATTTACCAACCTATATGAAAAAAATGAATATTGTAGTATACGAGAAAAACTTTTTTTTATCAGAAAGATATTTGGAAATAATGTTTGAAATATTTAAGAGTTCAAGTTTTTATACAGAAAAAGAACAATTAATAAATCATAACAACTTACTAAAACCTCAATTATTAATGATTGATATAGATGAAACAAATGAAATATGGAACCTAAACAAATAAAAGAACTCCAAAGTTAAAACAAAATGGAGAGTATGAAGTAAATGTTGATAGTGTAACTCCAAATGTAATAATGAATAGAATTGAAGAAGTTTTAAAAACAAAATTACCAAAAAAAGAAAAACAAAAAAAGAATTTAAATAAACAAAATTAAAAAGCTTTTAACCTCTTTTTAAACTTAGATTTTATATAATAAAATAAAAAAGAGGTTTTATGATTAGTCTAATTTTACTTCCAGGAACATTTTTACATGAACTATCTCATTATATAGTGGGATTATTATTAAATGCAAAACCAACAAGTTTTTCTATTATCCCTAATAAACAAAAAGGAAGTACAGGTCATGTTGAATTTAGAAATGTCAAATTTTATAATGCTATTCCAATAGCACTTGCTCCATTATTTGGAGGTTTGTTTGGTTTATGGTTTATGTATACATATTTTTATATAAACTTTTCTAATTTAGAAATATATATGCAAGTATTATCAGTATATTTAGGGATAACATTTTTTAAAACTATGTTACCTTCTAGTCAAGATATAAGTGTTGCAATGTCTTACCCATTAGGTTTAATTTTATATGGAGTATTAGGGTATTTTATTTTATCACATTTTGGAATAATTGAACCAATTGATTTAAATCAATTTTTAGGTGAAACAAAAAAATAAATAAAAAAAAGGAGAAACTTATAAAGTTCCTCCCAATCACTATCTTTAAAATATTTATTTTATAATATATAATTAATTAACTTCTTCATCATAGTCATCATCATATGAAGCCATTTCAGCACAACAAGAACAAGTAAAATACCCATTATTATCTGTTTCACCACCATCAACAGTGATATCTATTTCTTCTCCACAAACATTACAAACTTCAATATATACTTCTTCAATTGTTTCCATAATTATTCCTTATTTATTTCTCTTTTTTAATCTATATAATTCAACTTCTTCAACTTCAACTTCTCTTTCAAGAATATTTTCAAGTTCTGACCATTCTTCCCAAATAGTTCTTAATCTAAATTGAATTTCTTCTTCTGTATTTTCACCATCACAAGTTAAACTTTCAGGTTCTAATTCTAAAAGTAATATTTGAAAATGAGTAAAAATTTCACTATCTGAAAAAGGAAATCTAATTTCTTCATCACTTAAAAAGTTTCTTTTTTTTGTTCTAAAATAAGTTAAAGGATAAAGTTCTTCTACAAGAGTTTTTTCTTCTACTTTCATAATATTTCCTTCTTTTTTTATATTATAAATAATAACATTTTTAAACTTAAAAAGAGATTAAAAACCATATAAAGTAAAATTAAAGACAATTATTTTATAATAAATAAAGAAAAAGAAAGATAAACTATAAATAAATGATATTTTCAAGATATAAACAAATCAAAAAACAACATAATCCAATATTTATACCAATTACAATAACATTTTTAGTTAGTTTAATATATGGAATAACTGATACATATATAGTTTCTTTAATAAATGAACAATCAGTAGCTGCAGTTGGATTAGTTCAACCTTTTTCATTATTGGCGTTTATCTTAATTGGGATGATTTCAAGTGGAACAGGTGTTCCATTAAGTAAAGCATTTGGAGCAAAAAGAAAAGAAAGATTTAAAAAGAAATTATTTACAGGAATTATTATATCTTATGTGGTGACATTAATTGTCTTTTTAGTATTCTACTTTTTTAGAGATTATATTTCAATGATATATAATAATATGGAAGAAATAAGATTTTATTATGATGAATACTATTATTATTGGGTTTTCACAATATTATTAATACCAATTCAATCAATGTTTTCAAGTGTTTTAAACTTAGCAAACAGAGCTTCAATAGCAACAAAAATACATATGATAAGTGTTATTATTAATTTAATTTTTGATTATGTTTTAATATTTGGAATAGGTAATTTAGAAGGAATGGGAATTGGTGGAGCAGCAATAGCAACATTTATTTCTATGTTAGTTTCAATTATAATTCAAATAATAGTATTAAGAAAAGAAAATATATTTATTCTTACTTTAAAATTAAAATATATTATTGTAATAGGTAAAAAGATTTTACATTTTGTATTACCTAATATGGTACAAGGTTTATCAGTTCCAGTAGGATTGATTTTTTTAAATAGTTTAGTAACAAAATATTCAATTGAAGAAGTAGCAGCATTTACAATTATATTTAGACTTGAATTGATTTATTTATCATTAGCAATAGGTGCTTATGTAGCAATGGGAATACTTATAAGTAGAAATATGGGACAAAAAAAGTATAAGAAAATACAATATATTTATAATTATGTGAATAAATTAGTATTTTCATGGGCTATATTTGTATTTGTATTCTCATTAGTTTTTGGTAATTTTATAGGTAGTCTATTTTTTGAAAATGAAAAATCTATTGAATATTTTACAATAAGTTGGCCATTATTTAATATTTCACTTTTATTTTGGTGGTTTATAATGAGTTCTAATAATTTATTTACAAACTTGGGAAAACCATTTATAGCAACAAAAATAAATATATCAAGAATATCATTGGGTTTAATAATATGTCCATTAATAGGTTCTTATTTATTTGGTTTTTATGGTTTAATCTTAGGGGTTAGTATAGGAACATTAATATCTTCATTGTATGTTTATTATTTATGGAAAAAAAACAATATACAAGAAAAAGTATCTATTAAAAGAATATTTTAAAGATACTATTTATAAGCATTAATGTAACTTCTTAATGCAAGTTCTTCTGGATAGGGTTTAAAAAACTTTTGATTTTTAAGATATTCTATATTTTCAATACCAATGTAAATATTTAACATTTTAATAATAGATATAAGTGGTATTGTTTTATTTTTAAATTCATTTAAGCTATCTAATAATTCTTTTGTTTGTTCTTTTGAAATAAAATCAAAAAAACCAATAGTTTTTTCTAATACAGTATATGTTTTATTAATACTATTTTTATATGAAATACCTTTCAAAAATAACTCTTTATATTCTTCTAAAACAATATTTAATTCTTTTTTATCATGGTTAGCTACAATTTGTCCTAATTCTTTAAATATATCAAAGTTTTTAGACATAAATATATACTTATATGAAGTATGAAAAGTAACTAATTCTTTCATTGAAGGATTACTTTTAATAAAATCAAATAAATCTTGATAAGAATAAACTTGCATTAAAAAGTTCTCTCTTAACCAAGGGTCATTTAATCTACTTTCTTCTTCAATAGGTAAATAAGGAAATTGTTTTTTTAATTCTTCTGCAAAAAGACCAACACCTTTTTTTTCATGCATTTTAGAATTATTATTTTGATAAACTTTAACTCTTTCCATACCACAAGAAGGAGACTTTGATTTGAGAATAAAACCACATATATTAGCACTTGGTATAGTGTTTATTAATGTTTTACTATTTGAAATCAACTCCTCAGTAACATCTCTATTATTTTCAGCTTCAATTTCAGCTTTTACACCATTTTCACTATCAACTAATCTAATTGTATTTCTTGGAGTTGGTAAAAAAGTAGCTTCAGGACAATAAGGAGCAAAATCAAAATATTCAGATAGTGTATCTACTATATATTTATCTCTTGCACCACTACCATCATATCTACATTTATTTCCTAATAAGCAAGATGATATTCCTAATCTCATAATTAAACCTTTTATTTTAATTATATCATAGGTTTTGGTATTAAGATGTAAGATTAAAAAAGAATTTGTAAATTATAAATTGTTTAAAATTAATTTTTCAGGGAATGGTTTTAAGAACTTTTGATTTTTAAGGTATTGATTGTGATGTTTATCTACATAAAAATTAATAACTTTAATTGCTTTAATAAAAGGTATTTCATTGCTTTTAAATGATTTACAAACTTTTAATACAACATCTCTTTCAGGTTTAGTTAATGTTCTTCTAAAATATGAAACAACTGACTCTAAAGAGTTATATGTTTTAGAAAAACTATTAGGAGAAGTATTTATTTGATAAAACTTAGATTTATATTCTTCAATAACTGAATCTAATTCACTATCAGTATGATTAGATAAAACATCACCTAACTCTTTATATGAGTCTCTTTGTTTTGCAAGAACAAAATACTTATAAGTTTTATGAAACTCAACTAAGTCTTTAATTGTTTCACAAGTAGGTAGGAAGTCATTGAAATCTTTATAAGCAGTAACTTGAATAAAAAAAGTTTCTTTTGTCCAAGAATCTTCTAAATCACTATATTTAATTAAAGGTATATGAGGATGATTTGTTCTAAGTTTATTTTCTAAGTCATCATCATTATGAATAATAATACCAGATAATTGTGGCATTTCAAAATCAGAATTAAAAGGAGTTAATTCATAGTATTTAGCAACAATATCATGTATAAATGGACAGTTTATTTCTTGTTCTAATAAAATAGAAGAAATACCTAATTTCATTTTCACCCTCTTAAATAACATTCTTTATATTATAATATTTTTTTTCAAACTGTTATAGAAATTAAAAATAACAATACATATTTTAATAAGAACTAAAATAAATATTTCATTTAATAATTTATTTTATTTAAAAATTTATATTTCATAGTATAATATAAAATATAAAAAAAGGAGATAGAATGGAAGTTCTAATAGGTTTATTAGTTATTGCTGTAATAATCATTTTTATCATTATTTCAGGTTATAACAAATTAATTCAGTTAAAAGAAGCAGTTTTTACAGATGAAAAAGGAATAGGTATTCAATTAGATGAAAGAGATAAATTATTTGATAGTTTAATTGCTACAGTGAATAAATATATGGATCATGAAAAAGGAACATTTGCAGAAATTGTTAAATTAAGAAATCAAGCAAAAAGTAATGATGGAACAGCTGGTACAGACCAAATAACACATGAAGTAGAAGAAAAATTATCTCAAATAGTAGCAAGTGGTCAATTATCAAGTGGAATTAATATGACTATGGAAGCATACCCTGAGTTAAAAAGTGCAACAAATATGCTTCAATTACAAGAAAGTATTGAAAATATTGAAAGAAAATTAGCAAATAGTAAAAAAGCATTTAATGCTTCAATTGAAGATTACAATTCATATGCAGAAGGTATTCCAGGAGTGTTTATTGTTGGAATGTTCCCTAAATTAAAATATGATTTCTTAAGATGGGAATTAAGTAAAGAAAAAATAGAGAAAGCAGAAGAAAGAAGAGTTGAGTTTTAATACTCAACTCTTTACAAAGGTTAAAATATGAATTATAGAAGAGTTCAAGAGGAAAATCACAAAAAAACAAGAAATGTAATGATACTTTATATTGTTATTTTTCTATGTATTGGACTTTTGGCAGATACTATATTTAATGTAGAACTACTTACAAACAATCCTAATATGGGTTTATTAACTGCAATGGGAATAACATTTAATGAAATAATATCATTACAAAGAATTCCAATGATAAGCTTAATTATGGGTGGTATATCATTATTAATTATATGGATTGCAATTAAGTTTGGAAATAAACTTGTATTAGCAGGGAATGAATATGTTAGAATAGATAATAAAGAAAACAAAGACCAAGAAGAAGAACAGCTAATAAATATTGTAGAAGAACTTGTAATATCTTCAAGATTAAGATATAAACCAGAAGTTTATATTATTGAGGCAGATTATATGAATGCTTTTGCAAGTGGTTGGAAAGAAGAAAACTCATTAGTTGCTATAACAAGAGGTTTAATGAATAAACTAACTAGATCTGAAATAGAAGCAGTTATGGCTCATGAAATGGCACATATTAAAAATGCTGATGTTAGATTAACACTTGTAGTGGGGATATTAACAAATGTAATGTTATTTGTTGTTGATAGATTGTTTTATTCAACAATGGGTAGAGGTGGAAATAGTAAAGCAGCTCAACAAGCAAGAATTGTAATTTTAGTTTTACAAATAATTCTACCTATTTTAACAATAGTTTTACAAATGTATCTTTCAAGAACAAGAGAATATTTAGCAGACTCTGGGGCTACTGAGTTTACAGGAAATCCAGAGGCATTAGCAACAGCATTAGAAAAAATAAGTGGTGATTATGATTATAATAAATATGAAGATGATAATAAAACAAGAAATGCTGCATATATATTTAGTCCTACAAAATTATTTTCAACTCACCCTCCAATTGAAGAAAGAATAGCCGCTTTAAGAAACAAAAAAAGAAGAAGTTAATTTCTTCTTTTTTATTAAAAACCCATTTACAAATTAAAAAAAAATAAAAAAAAAATAAAAAATATAGAAGATTATCAACAAATAATAGAACCTTCATTGGGTTCAGGTTCTTTTTTTAAAGGATTAGAAGAAATTAATTTAAAAAAAACAAATTTAATAGGAATAGATTTAGAACCTGAAGAAGATATTAAAAACAATAAAAAAGTTATTCAACAAGATTGGTTAAAATATCAAATAAAACCAGATTTAAAGACTCTAATTATAGGAAATCCACCTTTTGGTAAAATGAATAAATTATCAAAAGAGTTTATTAAGCATTCTGTTTCTTTTGATAATGTTTATACAATTGCATTTGTATTACCTAATGTATATAATAAACATACTTTACAAAAAGTTGTTCCAAAAAAATATAGACTAAAGACAATTTATGAATTACCAAGAGATAGTTTTACAATTGATAATGAAGATTATCATGTTCCTTGTAGTTTTTTTGTATTTGAAAAATCAATAGGAGAATGTTTAAGATTTAATCCTGAATTATATAAAGAAACAAATGATTGGGAATATGCAAGTAAACCACAAAATGGAGATTTTTATGTCTTGGGTACTGCTCCTCAAAATGTAAAAGAACTAAATGAAGTGAATGAGAATAATAGAGGTTATTATATAAAAGTGAAAGACCCTAAGAAAATAGAAAAAATAAAAGATAATTTTAGAAATACTACTTGGAAGGGACATTCTTCTGCAAATGGTGGGGTATCTTGGTTTACTAAACCAGAACTTGTTAAAGTATATATGGAAAATAATTAATGAAAGAAGAACTAGAAGAAGTTATTCAAAGACTTAAAAAAATCAATAATTAGGGGAAATTATGGAATGTAACTTATCAACAGAAGAAGTAATTTCATTAAATGATACAAAAATATTAGATGAAAAATCACAAAAATTATTAAAAAAATATATAGAAGAAATTGAAGAAAATTTAAATAAATATAAAGAACTACTCAATTAAAGAAATTTATCATTTTTTAAGTTTTTCTAAGGTATAATTAAAACAAAAATAAAGGTTTTAATATGCACTTAGAAAAATGTCCTCATTGTAATACTCCTTGGGAAGAAGAAGAAACTATTTATGAATATTTCTTAGCAAAATATTTAAAAGATTATTTAGGTGAATTATCTGACCAAGAATGTATTGAAAAAGCAAGAAAAACAGCAAAAGTATATGGTTGTACCCTTGAAACTCCAAAACATTTTGGAAAAGATGTAGTAGGTATAGAAGACCCAATGTTGTATGACGGTATCTCTTTTTGGGAATGTCAAAAATGTGAAACAGTATTTGATAGATGGACTATGAAAGAAGTATCACAAAGTAAAAATGGAAGACTATTTCAAAATAGTTAAAAAGAAATGGAAATAATTAAAGAAATATCAATTTTAATTTGTTTTATTACAATCATTGAAGGAAGTGCTCTTATGATAGTTAGGAGTTACTTCTCAAAATATTTTAAATAAAACTCAAAATGAAATGTTTGTTGAAAAAGGTGAAAAATATAATATAAATCATAAAACATTAAAAGCAATTTGTAAAAAAGAGAGTGGTTTAAAACCATATGTAGTTAATGTTAATAAATCAATATTTGATATTCAAATAGGTGGTCATTATTTTGATACTTGGTTAGGTGCAAATACATATATGGACTTAGTATTGGATCCATTGGGTTTAAATTATGATATAGGATTATGTCAGATAAATAAAATACATTTAGATAGGTTTGATTTAGATAATGAAGACTTGTTAGATGAAGAAACAAATATAGATATAGCAGCAAGAATATATAAATGGAATGTTAAAGCTTGTAATGGGAATTTAAAATGTGCTTTAAGTATGTATAATACTGGTAAGAAAAACTCTTCTATTGGTATGAAATATGCTAATAAAGTGATTAAAATTAGAAAACAAATGTATGGAAATTAAAAGAAGAAAGACTATAAAGAGAGTGTCTTTCTTCTAACTAAATATAGGTTTTTAGTTCAATAAGGAGTTGCCCTAACTATATTTAATGTTTAATAAAAAAATGTAAATAAGGTGAATTAATCCTTAAATACAAGTATATTATAAAAATAAAAAAAGATTTGAATAATCTAAAATGTTACTGATTATTTCTATTCCACCAATCTTTTGCTGCTTTATAGTTGTCTTTAACTATATTTTTTGCATTGTTTGTTAATTCATCAACTTTTTTATCTCTTGCCATATGTTTTTGTTCTTTTTGAATTTCAAGTGATAATAGTAAGTCAAGTTTCTTTTCAATTCTAACTTCTCTATTTGGAATTTGATTAATTTGATTATATTTTGTTTCAATAGTACCTATAGTAGTATCATTAGCAAATAAACCAATAGATAATAAAGATAAAATTAATATTTTTTTCATAGTGTTCCTTCAAGTAATAATAAGTTTATATTATATATTATTTAACCTTAAAAATCTCTTACAAAGTTGAAAAAGAAAAAAAATATTTATAATTTAAGAAAAAGGAAATACTATGGAAAAGCAATGTGATAAAAAAGGGAAATGTTGTATAATATCAGCAACTAAAAGTTTCTTTTCAAAACTATGTAAATCAAAAGAAGAATGTTGTGAAACAACTGAGAAGAAAGAAAATAAAAATAAAGAAATGGGATATTAAAAGTAGAAACCTACTTTTAACCTCTATCCCAAATAACTTGACCTTTTTCAATTTTTGTTACCATTGAAATATCTCTTACTATGTTATTTTCATCCTATTCAGATGTTGTTGATACAGAAAAACTTTATAAAGTCCTATAAATAGGGACTTATAGAGATTTAAAAAGTTCTGAAGTTTTAAAATACTTACAAACTACCATAAATAGGTAGTTGAGAACTATATTTTATATCATCAAAGGTAGAATAGGGTATTTTCATCTAACAAAGGTTAATAATTCTAATTTTTTTATCTTCATTATTTACTTTATAAGATTTGACTTTTTTAGCTAATTTAATTCTTTTTATTCAAAAAATTGAAAAGAATCTTTTTTTTATTTTCTAAATTATTACAATCTTTTAAACTCGTTTCTAATTTAAAATATTCATTTCCATTAAGTTCTAATAATTTAACTTTAAAAACAACACCTTCTCTAAGTAAAATATTACTTTCTAACATCTCACAAAATCCAATATCACTAGAGTATTTTATTAATTTAGAGATTTCTTTAGTAAAGGGTTTTTTAAAAATGGACATAAATGTTTTATCAACTATTTGATTATAATATATATATTCTCCATCTGTTGATACTAATAAACCTTCCATAGGTTGTTCTTTTGTTAATTTAACAAAATCATTTAATAACATTTTATTGTTAGAAAATAATAATGAAAAAGAGAATATTATACCAATTAATATTTTCATTTTATTCCTTATATATTTAAGTTAAATATAATAACAAAGATTTGTTTTTTTTTGTTTTTTTTATGTTAAAATATATGAACTTTAAAGAGAAAATACAATGAACCAACAAGAAAAAGATATTTTAGATAAATTAATTTTCCCTCTATCAGGAGGATTAGACTTAGTTAATGCTGCTTCAAAATTAGAATTTAATTCTATATTAGATATAGGATTTGGTAATGGTGGTGCAAGTGCTTATTTGGCAATGAAAAATAAACAAGTAACTTCATTAGGTTATGAAATAAATACTTATGATTACCCAAAAGAGATTTTTGAAGAATTAAATGTAACAATAGTGGAAGAGTTATTTGGAAACTTTAAATCACCAAATAAGTTTGACGCAATATGGGCTTCACATGTTTTAGAGCATGTAACAAATCCAGGATTATTTCTAAAGAAATGTAATCATTTATTAAATGAAGATGGTTGGTTATTTATAATGGTTCCACCATATAAAAGTAAGGTAGTAGGTGGTCATGTAACTGTTGGTTGGAACTTAGGACAATTAATGTATAATCTTTTACTAGAAGGATTTGATATTAAGAATGGTCACTTTGTAAAACATGGTTATAACATTTGTGCTTTTGTACAAAAAAAGAATATAGAAATACCAAAACTTAGAATGGATGAAGGTGATATAGAATTAACAAAAGATTTTTGGCCAATGGATATAGAACAAGGATTTGAAGGTGATATAGATAGAGTAAATTGGTTTGAAGATTTTGAAGTTTATGATAAAGAAAAAAATGAGTTTATTAAAGAAGAATATACACCAACTGAAAAAATGGAAGAACCAGAATTAATAGAACATTTAAGGAATGAAATTACAAAAACAAGAGAAATATCACATAAAAGACATGAACTAATAGAAATTAAAAATTTAACAATAAATAAAAAACAAGAAGAAATTATTAAACTTAAAGGAGAAATGGAGGTTTTAAAAGAAGAAATAGAAGATATGAATTATGATATAGATGAAATAGAAGAATTAGAAGAGAAAGTAGAACATTTAACAAAAGAATTAAGTAAAACAAGAGAAATCTCAGCAAAAAGACATGAAGTGATAGAAAATAAAAATGAAATATTAAATCAAAAACAAGAAGAAATTAATCTATTAAAAGAACAATCAAATAAAGCACTTAATGATTTAAAAGAAGAAAGAATAAGAAATATGAATAATCATAAAGAAGTAGAAGAAATGAAGGAAATAATAGAAAAATTAAACAAAGAATTAGAAAAAACAAGAGAAATATCAATAAAAAGACATGAAGTAATAGAAGCAAAGAATTTAATATTAAATCAAAAACAAGAAGAAATAAAAAACCTTCACCAAACAATAGTTCTTATAAGTAAGAAGTAGATATATCTACTTCTTAATAAATAAAGTCATCAATTCTAATAGTATTTTCAATAATAAAATATAATTCTTCTCTTGGAGCTGTATCAGAACAATCAAATTGCTCAGTTAGCATTAAAATCCTAAAATCTTTATTACTTTTTATACTATCCCAAATAGTTTCATAATGCTCTTCTTCAATTTCAGAAAAAGACCATTCTAATCTTTTAAATAATTCTTTTTTTGATTTTTCATCAAAATCAATCACATTAGAACATAATTCTAATAATTTATTTTCATAATAAGGTAATTCTTCATTTTCAAAAATAATTGTTTTTTCATTGATAGTTAAACCTTCTTCAACAATTTCTTCCATAGATAATAATTTGAAATAATAAGTTCCTGGTTTTTTTTGAATAACAACAGAGGAAAAATGTTGATCTTTATGAATTACTAAAATAGGAGTTAAATCTTCTTTTTTAATTTGAGACATATTTTCAGAATATTTATTCCATTCAACTTCTGACATGTTATTTGGAAAATGAACTCCATTTTTATCAATAGAATAATTTGTGTAAATTAATAAATAGGGTTTTAAAAAATCATTAACATAAACAGAGATATTAATTTCCATTTCTTCAAAATTATTTTCAACAACAATTTGATAATTGATATCATTTTTATCAATTTTAATTAATTGAGATTTTTGCTCAATACAAAATTCCTTAGTTAATTTTTTTTCAACAAGTGAAAAAAAGTCATGAAATACTAAAAGTTTATTTTTCATCTTTTACCTTTTTAGAAATTAATTTTATAATAAAAAGTATATGATATTTTCACTTAAAAATAGATTAAAATGTCATTTTTTCTAAAAGTATTAAATATCAAATATAAAAGAATAGAATGTTAAAATCTATATAAAATACAAGACATAAATTGTAAAAATAATAAAAAACACATTTAAATCAAAACATACTCTCCTAGTATGTTGGTTTTTTATATCTTCACCCTATTTTCATCTCAAAACAAATTTTTTTTCTAAAAAATTAATCATTTTTGATTTTAAAAACAAATATCATTATCATCTAAATATTTTAATAAAAATGAAAAAATATTTACTGTGAAAAAATGAAACTTAAAACTAAAAGAAAAAAATTATTATTAAATAAAAAATATTTTTATTGTTTTATTTTTTAAATTTCATTATAATGAATTTATCTTGACAAGAAGAAAGGAGAAATTATGAATCAAGAAAATGTAGTTTGCTCATGTTCAGGAGTAACTGTTGGAGATTGTTTAAAAATTATAAATGAAACTCCAGATTTTACAAATATGACTTTTGAAGACAAAATGGAGGAATTAGATATAGGACAAGTTTGTGATAGTTGTATGGAATTAGATTGTGATATTATTGATACTCATTATTCTCAAGTTCCAGAGATTGAAGAAGAGTACAACGAAGATTATTAAAATCAAAAAGATTAAAATCTACTAAATTGTTAACAAAAAAAGGGAGGTTATTACCTCCCCCCCCCTTACCTATTCTATTAAAATTTCTCAATTATCTCTTTTTGTATTTCTTCAAATGATTTTTCTTCTTTTAAATATGAATATAAATGAGCAGCATTTATTTTATTGCTAATTAATATAGACCTCCAAATAATATCATAGTCATTAGATAAACCATTTTGTTCTTCATATAAATGAAAAGTTATATTGCTATATTCATCTTGGTTAAAAGTAGCACCAGTTAATTTTCTTTTTTTTAAGAAATCATCTTGTATCTCTCTTATTTCTATTTGAAGTTTATCCATTTTCTTATTAACTTCAAATAATCTTTTAATATTATTGATTAATTCATTGTATTGAAATGATAATGTTTCATCATTCATAATAACTTGTAATTTAAACTTATTTAACATTATGAAACCTTTCAACTAATATAATATGTAAATCTTCAAAAGTTAAATCATCATTACAATACTCCATAAGTTCTGTTGTTGTAAATATTTCATAAAAGAATATTTCTTTCCATAAGGAATCAAATAATTCATCATATTTATATGACTCTTCTTCTAATTTATTGTATTCATTTATTAATTCTTCACTATAAATATTTTTTTGTTTTTTAATATTCCTTTTTAATGATTCACTTGCTTCAAATGATTTTGTATTATACTCTTTCATAGTTTTTAATTTATTTACTATTTCTCTATATTTATTATTTAACTCAGTATCATTCATAATAATTTCTAACTTGAACTTATCCATATTTAAACAACTTTAAAATATTTCATTTAAAAGAAACAATTTAATATTTTCAGATTTTAATAATTTTGTTCTTTGTAATAATTTTTCAATTTTTGAAACCTTATCTTTATTATGTTTTAATTCTTTAAATAACTCTATGTTTAAATTCTCAAATCTAATAGTTAAATTGTTTATTTCTTCATTTAAATAAGGTATTCTTGTTTTATATTCATATTGACTACCATAATTATCTATTGTATTAAGTTCTCTTTGAAGATTATCCATTTCACTTGTAACTATATGTATCTTCTTAACTAGTTCAATAGTGTTTAAATAACAGTCATATAATTCTTTGTCATTTTTAATAACTTCTAATTTAAACTTATTCATAAAAATCCTTTTTTAACCTATAATATATGTAGTATTTTTTTTATCAAAAATAGGTTTTGCTTTGATATTAAAAACTAATTCTTTTGGTATATATTTAGCCAAGTAAAATAAAATATCTTCTTGTATTTCAACTTTCTTAACTTCTTTTTTAAAATCATCAAAATCTTTTGTTAATATATCTATCACCCTATTTTCAAATTGTTCTAAAACACCTTCTTTTGTTCCAAATAAAATTGAGTTTTGTGTTTTTAAAGAAATAGTTTTTTTAAAGAAATTAGTCCATTTGTATTTAGGTAAATAAACTTCAATATGATATTCAATGATAGGACCATGTTTCCATTCATAAGGGTTTCCCACTTCTCTATATAGTTTTACAATTTTACCAGGGAAAATAAATATTTTATTTTCAATTAAACAAGGAATGAAAAACTCATAACCTTTTTTAAAATATTTAAAACTTTCAATTTCTTCCATATGTGAAGAAAATTCAATCATATTAAAACCTTTTATTTATTTATTATATAGAAAAGAAACTTAAAAGAAGATGAAAAGGAAAAGTGTATATTAAAGAATTTTAATTAAATAATTTCTCTTTAGTTTTTATATAATCAATTATATAATCAATACCATTTTCTTTTAATACATTCACTTGAAAATCATTCATTTCCAACTCACCAAATAAATAATTATCAATTCTAAGGTTTAAGGTATGTTTTTTTACTTCAATTTTGTCTTTTATTTTTTCATTTTCAATTTTATGTAAATCTTTGTTCATTTTTTCAAGTTCTTTAACAGTAGATAATACAATGGCACCAGTTCTAGTTCTATATAAATTTTCTTTTTTTACTTGAATATATTGTTTTCCCATTCTACCTTCCACAAGAGTTTTAGAATAATCTTTAACTTTTGTAATGGACTTTAATTTTTTATCATAAGAAAAATAAAAGGCACTATCAAAACAAAGTTCTTTATTTGGAACATATTTTTTTTGTTTACCTATACTTAAAGATTTAATAATTTTTGATTTAATGTTATTAGAACATTCTACTTTAGAAATAATGTTTTTTAATTCTTCAAGTTCTTTATCAGTAAATAATAATTGTTTTTGTTTTTCTTTAATCATTGATTTTTCCTTATTTAAAAAAGACTAGATAATCTCTAATCTTCTTTTATCTAATGTTTCTAAATAACCATTATTTTGTAAATGTTCTTCAACTAATGTAAATATATCATTTTCAATCTCATTTAAATCTAAACAATACTCTATTTGTTCTTGTTTTTTTTCAATTAAATCTTCATTTAAAACTAAACCATCACAATAAATTGTATTAAAATCAATTTTAACTTCTGGTGGAAGTTGGTCTTCTTCAAAGTAATTAATGATAGTATCTAATGCAATTGTTTCAGAACTTAATAATGAGTTAAAATCCTTGTTTTTAATTCTAATTTCTACTTCTTCTTTTCTATGATAATCATACATATTTTTTCCTTCTTTTTAGGAGTTTAACTCCTTTTTTTCTATATATAATTATACTATTTTAGACCTTAAATATAGGTTAAATATAAAGAATATTTTTCTTTAAAAATATGATAAAATAAATAGAAAAAGGAGAACAAATGAAGCTAAACAAAGAACAAATAAAAAACATATTGAAAAAAGTAAAAAAGAGACAAGAATTACATAATATTTTAACAAAGGAAGAGATAATTAAAATCTTTTCAAAATCATATATGAAAGTATTGAAAGAGAAACAAAACCTTTAAAAATCTAAAGGTCTTCCTATATAAGGTTCATATTTATCAAACTCATAATTTCCTTTAAACTTATGAATTATTTTTTGCTCTGAATTATTATTATTTACACCAATAACAATATCACCTATCTCAGGTTTCCAAATCTCATAATATGAAAAAACAGGATGACAAAGAGTTAAGTTATAATCTTTTTTATCTACTTGATTACTACTAATTAAGATTGAAAACTCTTTATTGTATTCAAAATTACCAAATTCAACTACTTTTTCAATACTAAAAGGTTTATCATAATAAACATCTTTTTTGTAAATAACTTTAATAAAATCACCATTTTTAACTTTTGGAGTTAATAATTTTGTAATATCAACCAAAATATCATTTTTAAAATAAAATATATCTTTCCATATTTCTCTTAAAATAAGTTGGTCTAAACTTAATTCATAATCTTCAATATCTAATGTAATATCAATAAGAATATCAGTATCACAATTATTATTTTTGTATAAAAAAATATGATTATTTTTATTGATTATTTTAAGTTCAAGATAAGATAATTTTTCTTTTGTTTCTTTATAATTTTTTATTTCTTCAATTTTGTTAATTTGTAATTTTTCTTCCATAGATAACCTTAAAATAAGTGTTTAATTTGTGTCATTATACAATAATAACTCTTAAAATAAGGTAAAAAGTTTAAACTTCTTTTGAGAAAATAGAATTATTATTTGTGTCAACAATATTTAAATGTTTAACATTTATATTATGTTTTAAATCCATTTTATCTTCATATAAAGAAAAATATTTATGTTGTTCTAAACAAATATTACTATCTTTTAAATAATTCCATACTTTGGTATCATTGTAATCTAATAAATGTTCTATTTGTTTATCTTTATTAAATAAAATAAAATGTGTTGGAAGTTCTTTTGATTTTAAATCAAAAACTAAATGTACTGAATGAAATGAAGGTCTATATTTAAGTATTTTATAAATACCAAAAATAGAAATAGCAAACCAAACAACTTGAATAAATAAAGCAGCCTCATTAAAATGAACAAATAAAGAAATACCTAATAGTAAAGCACCTATCATATTTAAAATAGTATAAGTTAATCCACTATCTATTTTTCTCATTTGTAACAAAACAAAAGCGGTAATATAAACAAAACTACCTAAATAACCAAGTATTGTAAAAATATCCATTTTAACTTCTATAAATAATTTCTATTATAAAAAAAAAGAACATTTTATTAAAAAAGAAAGAAAACAATAAAAAAAATTTAAGAAAGAGTTAAGAAAAAAATGATATAATCAAAGAAATTTTTATAACAAAGGGAAGAAATGTCAGATTTTAAAAAAGCAATAGGTTTTGATAAAGCCTTAGTATTAGTACAAGAAAAAATTAAAAAGAATAAAGAAACATTAAAAGAGTTATTAAATCAAGAAACAAAAACTTATGATAATTTTATTACACCTCTACAATTGATGGAAGAAAGACTAAGTATTTTAATTACACCATACTTTCATTTAAATAGTGTAACAAATGGAGAAGATACACAAAACTTATATTCAAGTCTATTAGAACCATTAACAGAATATGGAACATTTATTTCACAAAACTTAGATATTTACAATGCAGTAAAAGAAGTAGAGAAAAATGAAAAAGACTTACCACAAGTAAAACAAAAAGTTTTACAAGATATGATTAAAGGTTTTGAATTAAGTGGAGTTAATTTACCACAAGTTAAAAAACAAAGATTACAAGAGATTTCATTGAGACTTGGAGAATTAAAACAACAGTTTAGTCAAAATGTATTGAATGCAACAAATGAATATGAATTAATAATGGAAGAAGAAGATGTTAAAGGACTACCTGAAACAGACAAAGAATTAGCTAAAACAGAAGAGGGGAAGTATAAGTTTACATTACAAATCCCTTCATATATTGCATATATGACATATGGACAAAATAGAAACCATAGAGAAACATTGTATAAAGCATATTCAACAAGAGCACCTCAAAATGAAGAAAATATTGATGAAATCCTAAAATTAAAAATGGAAAAAGTACAAATTTTAGGTTTCCAAAATTATTCAGAGTATAGTGTTGCTCAAAAAAGTGCTCCTTCAAAAGAGGTGGTATTGGATTTCTTAACAGATATGGGTTATAAAACAAAACAAAAAGCAAAGTTTGAAAGAGAAGTATTAGAAGGTTTTGCTTCAAAAAAAGGTTTAAAGTCAAAATTACAACCTTGGGATGTTGCATTTTATAGTGAGCAATTAAAAGAAGAAACATTTAAAATGAATGAAGAGGAATATAAACCATATTTTGAAAAGAATAGTGTAGTAAAAGGTCTTTTTGATTTCATTGAAAAAATGTGGAAAATTAAGTTTGAAGAAGAAACAACATTGGTTTGGGAAGATAAAGTAAAAATGTATAACTTATCTAATGAAAAAGGAGAAAAAGTAGGTCAATTATATATTGATTTAGAAGCAAGACAAAATAAACAAGGTGGAGCTTGGATGAATAATTGGCATTCAAAATTACAAGACCAAACACCAAGTGCATATGTTGTATGTAATTTTCCACCTTCAACAAAAGAAACTCCTTCACTTTTAAGACATAGTGATGTAGTGACTTTATTCCATGAAATGGGACACGCATTACACCACCTCTTAACACAAGTTACAGAACCAGAAGTAGGTGGAATTAATGTAGATTGGGATGTAGTAGAATATCCTTCACAATTTTTAGAATATTTCTCTTATGAAAAAGAGGTTTTACAATGTTTTGCTAAACACTATCAAACAGGAGAAATATTACCAGATAATATGATTGCTAAATTAAAAGAAAGTAAAAACTTCCAATCAGCAATGGCTACAATTAGACAAGTTGAATTTGCATTATTTGATTTTAAATTACATTTAAAGTATCATACACCTTCAGAAGTTCAAGAATTATTAGATGAAATTAGAAAAGAGTTCTCTCCACTAATTCCACCTTCATATAATAAGTTTCAAAACTCATTCTCTCATATTTTTGCAGGAGGATATAGTGCAGGTTATTATTCATATAAATGGGCAGAAGTATTATCAGCACATACTTTCTTAAAATACTTAGAAAGTGATAATAAAGAAGAGTTTGCTCTTGCATATAGAGATATTATTAATGGTAAGGGTGGTTCTCAAACAATGGACATTTTATTTAGAGAATTAAATGAAGAAGACCCAGAAGTAGAAAGTTTATTAAAAATAGATGGTATCATTTAAGGAGGACTTATGGAAGACCATACAAAAAGAAGACAAGAAGAACCAAAACAAGTTATAGTTGTAAGAAAAGAATTAAATATGCCTCAAGGGAAATTAGCAGCACAAGTTGCTCATGCTTCTTTGGGTGCTCTTTTAAATGGTTCTTATACAAAAAGAACAGGTAAAACAATTGAAATAAACCTTGAAGAAGGAACACCTGAGAAAAAATGGTTAGAAGAAAGGTTTACAAAAGTAGTTTTATATGTAAAAACAGAAGAAAAGTTATTAAAAGTATATGAAAAAGCAAAAGAAAAAGGACTACCAACTTCCTTAATTAAAGATGCAGGTTTTACTTACTTTGATAAACCAACTCACACTTGTGTTGGAATTGGTCCTTGTTTCCCAGAAGACTTAATAGGGATTACAGATAAATTAAGGGTTTTATAATGAAAAAATTAAAAGAGATTATATTAAAAATATTAGAATATAATAGTATTGAAGAGAGAGTTAAAAGATCAAAAGAAGAAGATGAAAAATATTTCAAAAAATATGGACATTATCCATTAAGTATCCTCTAAACTTTCTTTAAGTTTCTTTTTGTTAAAATAAAATAAAATAAAGAGGAAAAATAAATGGGAAGTTTTAATGTTAAAGACACAATTACTAATAAAGATATTTATTATGGACAAGAAATATATACTCTAATTTTAAAAAAACAAAATAATTACAGAGATGTAGAAGTTTATATAAATGATTCATTCACTCCAATTTGTTTTCCATTTCTTTCAAGATATAATGATTATGGTTCTATTGAAGAACCAAAACAAAACTATGTTGTTAAAGATTTAGAAGAAGAATACAAAATGTCTATTTTAGATTTACTTAATGTAATAGGACAAGATAGAAACCCTTACTCAACTTGTTCTCCATTGTGGGATATAATTTTTAAAGGAAAAGATACACAAATATCAAAACTATATAAAGAATATACTCCTATTTCATATTCAAAAGCAGCAAAATTAGATAGTAGAATAATTTTAGAAGATGAAAATGAAGAATGTGAAATCTATTCATATAAAGAAAACAAATCAAATAATGATTTATATAATAGAAAGGTAATTTTTACAACAAATAAAGAAACAGAAGAAACAAATCTAAAAATAGTAAATGCAAAAACTTTAGAAGTTCAAAAAGAGTTTGATTATAGAAGTCATACAAATAGTCATGATATATTTGAAGAATTACAAAAAGAGGGTATTTATTTAGTATATCCAGAAGATTATATAGATATTATTAAAAAAACTTTAAATCTTAAAGTAATGTATTTTTCAGCAAATTTAAGAGACTTCTTTTTAAGAAATATCAATTTAGAAAACCAAATTCAAAAAACAAAAGAAAATTTAATTCAAATCAAAAAAGATATTAAAGAAGAAATGGATAAAGAATTAAATGAAGAAATTGAATATTTAAAAACAAAAGAAAATAAAACAGAAGAAGAAATAACTGAACTTTTACCAGCACTAAGAAAAAGAGTTCAAAGATATATGAGTAGAAACTTAGAAGATGTCCTGTATAAATATAAAATCTTTCCTACATATAATAGAAGTAAAAATATTCAAAATAGATATTTAGAAGAATTACTTAATCCTACAACAAATCAAGATGAACTTATAAAAGATTTAATATTATTCAATAAAATGAATAATCATATGGAAAATATGAATATTATTTATAGACCAAGTAATTATGCAGGACAGGAAAGAGACAGGGAAATTGAAAAAGAATGGTTTGATTTCTTATCTCAAACAACTTCAAAAGAAATGATTGATGAACTTGAACAATATGGAGAAAATGTTTATAAAGAAAATTTAAAAAGTGATTTAGAGAATAATTATTTTGAAGATGGTGAGAAGTTTAAAATATATGGTGGTGAAAAAGATGGTTTAGAAGTAATTTTAAAAAACAAAGAGTTTTTAGGTTTAAAAACAAATGAAGTAATAGACTTAAATAATATAGATTTTAAATTTTTAAACTTTATAGGGAAAAATCTATAAACTTCAAAGAGAAATCTTTGAGTATATGGATAGGCAAACAGCCAAAGAGACATTAAAACCTTTAAGTGCATAAGTATTTAAAGAGTAAGTCTCCCATTTTCCTCTACAAAGTGTCATAATTCACTTTGGAAACCTATTTTGAATAGGTTTTGATAGTTTTACCTATCTTTTTAATTATGGTAGAGGTTTTCCCCCCACCTTATTCATTATCTGTGTAATCTTCTAAGAACTTTTCCTCATAAAACTCTTTACCTAAATAATTACAAATAATTTTCATATCTCTTTCAGCATTACCTAAACAAGAAGTAGCTCCTGGACTTGGTGTCATATTAAATATAATTCCTTCTAATTCAGTAATACTTGCTTCACCTAAAAGTAGTTTCTTTTCTCTTTTATCTAATACTTGTGGTCTAACTCCACCAAAACCTTCTGCATATTCAATATCATCAACAGTTAAAGAAGGAACAATTTTTTTAGCATCTTTAACAAATAATCCTTTGTTAATACCAGGAACTTCAAATAAGAAATTTTTGAAAACATAATTTCTAATATCACTATCTTTTAATAAATCAAAAAAGATTTTAGCAACAGAACCAGAGAAATTAAGTGTTTTTAAACATTGTCCTAATGATTTTAAACCTTTATATCTTTCTAATACTAATAAAGCAAGAGCAGTAGGACCAAATCTTGTTTTACCATCACATAATATATCAGGGTCTCCATGAAGAGCAGCAAAAGGTAATTTATCATTTTGAACCATATAAACTTTACCATTTAAATATTTATCATTAGTAATGTAAAAACTTCCAGCCATAGATAAAGAACCCATATGTTGTCCATAACCCATTTTATGTGCTAAATATAGACTATGAGCACCAGCATTAACAACAACAAAATCAGCAGTATAAGTTCCATTATTGGTTTTAACTGTATATAACTTATCTTTTTTAACAATATCTAATACTTCTGTATTTTTAAATACATCTGTTGTTTTTTCAAAATGTTGAGATTGATTAATTAGTTCTTTTGTCATTTCACCATAATCAATAGTTGTATATTGACTATCTGTTCCCATAGCAATAATATTTTCAGGTCTTTCTTTTGTTCTTTCTTTATCAGCATAAACTAAAAGAGGTTCTCTTTTTTTAAGTTCTTCTTTATCCCATAATTCTAAATAAGGAAATAACTCTTTAAACTCATTGTATCTATTCGTAATAAACTCTACTTCTTTATCACCAACTCCTAATGCCATCTTTTGGTGTTTGAACATAATTTTATCTTGTAAATTGTATTTTAAACAAAACTTTTCAATCATTTTTGCAGTTCTTTTTGTAATTTTTGCTTTATCTAATGTATAGTTTGTTTCAATATCACCCACATGAATAGTTTGAGAATTACTACTTCCTTTTGAATTAAGTGTAGCTAAATCATCATATTTTTCTAATAAACAAATACTGTTTATATTTGAGTAATTTGCTAACTCATAAAAAATAGAAGCACCACTAATACCACCACCAACAACTAAAACTTCATAATGTTTAGAACTCATATATAATCCTTTAATTTATATTCTTTCTTTAATTTATTATATAAATTATTAATAAAATATAATGATTACTATTGATTTTAGGTATTTTGAAATAGTATTCAAAGTATAAAAAGATTACTTTTTGAAACACTAAAAATAAAGAAAAAATCATTTAATAATTAAAAGTAGTTATTTAGATAGTTTTTTTTGTTATTTAATGAAAAAGTAGTTTTTTTTGAAATTAAAAAGTTAATTCTAATGAGTTTTTTGTTTGATAAGAAGTTAATGAAGTATTATGTGGTTTGTATTTCCAATAATAAAGGATTTCTTTATGTAAATAATCATTAGTTTCTTCAACCATTATATTCAGTTTCATCATTAACTCAATTTTCATTTCTTCAATTGAATAATCAGCACCAGGAAATAATCTATGATTCCAACCAATGGCAACCCCATTATCAAAAAAGTAATTAACAGTTCCAAAGTTATTAATTTTATAATTAGTTATTTTAAGTTTAGAAATATCATTAAACTCAGCGATAAAAATATTGATTTTAAACTCATCAACTAATCCCATATCCATAGATATAACCTTTTTTGTATAAAAATATTATAAACAAAAAAACAAAAATCAAAATAAGTAAAATAAAAAGAATTAAAAAAATTATAATAAGAAAAAAGAAATGGGTAATTATGAGAAAAAAAATATCAAAAATAGAATTAAGAAAGGTTGTTAGAAGAATTACTTTAATAATTCTAAATATTGATAATGATATTGATATGAAGGAAATCAAAAAATTGAAAAAAATATTGTCAATATCTTCTATTAAAAATCTAGATAGTGAAGGAATAGTTAAATTAGTAATTGAAGAAAAAGAAGAAAAAGAGGATGAGTATCAAGTATTTTTAATGGAATTAGAAAAGGTAAAAGACCCAAATCAACAAGAATTAGTTTCAAAAATAATTATAGATGTTGTAAATGCAGATGGGACAATAGATGAAAATGAAAAAGACCTTTTAAGAATATTAGTTAAAACCTACCATAAAGTTGATTTTAGAAGTATTTTTGAAAAAGAAATAAAATTTGAAGAACTTATAGAAAAGTTAAGAGATTAATCTAAAATTAAATAAGATAATTAAGATTATAATATTATTAAACAAAAGGAACAAAATGAGTGAATTTTATATTAGGAAAAAATATGGTTATTATGAAACTTCAAATCAACCATATGTAAAAACAAAAAATAGTTTTCAAGATAGTTTAATGAATAATATTTTAAGTGATTATAATCTTACTTTAAGACCAGAAATAGAAAAAATAATAGATTTAAATATAGATAATTTAAAAATAAAAGCAAACTTAAAATAATTATCAGAAGAAGAATATAAAATAGAATCATTAAATAAAGATTCATTAATAGATAATATTGAAGGAACAAGTAAAATAACTTTATTTAGTGTAAAAGGTATTGAAGGTAAAGTAGAGATTTCAGATAAAGATTTAGAAAAAATCAAAACTTTTATCAAGGGTCAAGACCAAAGCCAACAACAAAGTGTTGCAACAACACCTAAGTTTTCTTAAAATTAATTATTAGTTAAAACTCTTTTTGAGTTTGCTAATACTAATTCAGGAGAATAAGCAATAGGATTACTTAATTTTCTTAAATTATCTAAGATTTCTTCTCTTTCATTTGATTTTTGTTCTTCTTGTAAAACTTCTTCAAATGTTTTGTCTTCAACAATTTCTTCTTTTTGAATATTGTTCTCTTCATTAAAAGCTGAACTTAATTCAGAACCACTTAAATGACATAAAGTGTTATAATTATCCACTTGATTACTCATTTTAGCTAATAATAAAAAAATATGGTCTCCAGCTTTCATAATATTCCTTTTATCTTTTATTGTTAAATTATACCATCAAAAACCTTAAATATAGATTAAATAAATTATGTTAGATTATTTCATTTTTTAAGTTAATTTATATATAAATTATGTAGTTTTTAAAATAATTTTAAATAAACCCATTAAATACTAAAAATACTTATAATTATTAAAAAGAGGATAAAATGTTAAATAGAAATATGTTAGAAACAGAAGAAGTTTTCTGTTTAAATGATTATTTACAAACTTTAATTTCTCAAAAAAAATATGAAGATATTTGGAAGGTTTTGAAAGTATATTTTATTTTTTAGATACTATAAGTAAAAAAGAAATAATTCAAGAATTAACTGTAGATGAACTTTTAGAATTAGTTATATATATTTATAATAATGGAAAAGTAGATTTAATGAAATCAAGTTTCTTTTATTTAAGTTTTATGAAAAACTTTGAAGTAGAAGAAAGAATATACTTTAAACCAACAGAAAAATTGTTACTACCTATATTTAAGTTTGATAATGTTTTAACAAAAGAAGATGTCCAGTTAATTAGATTTTTTGATGAAGACTTATTAACATTGGATAATATTAAACTAACTGCAAGATAAACCATTAAAGATTTATCTAATTAAATAATTTTAGTTTTTCCATAAGAAGAATGACCAAAAGGTCTTTTTCCTTTTAATTCTTTGTAATGATTTCTCCACTTTTGAATTGAATTATCAATATTAGAATTAGTATCATTTTCTTTCTCAAATAATACATTGGAAATAATTTCTTTTAATAATACTTCATATTTTGATAATGTTAATGCAGAAATAACCCAAATAATCATAATAAGAGATAAACCAAAACCAACTGAAAATAATTCAACCATCATTAAAATAGCTAAAACAACTGAAATACCAATAGAGTAACCAAAAATATCATTAGGTCTTTTTAAAGAATTAAAAATAGAAGAAAAAAGAGAACTTAAGTTTTCTGTATTATTAACTAAATCATTTAAATGTTTTAATTCTTCAATAGTTTTTCCTCTTAAAAGTGTCTTAAACTCATATAATTCACCATCATTGATAAGTAATTTTGTCATAATTGTCCTTAATTTTTATTTTATTTTAATTTATACTACCTTAAAAATAGTTTAAAAAGGAAAGTATAAAAGGATATTAGTTTAATCTTCTTTTAAGCAAAGATATTATATAATTTTATATAAATATAAAAGAAGGAAAATATACTTATGAAAACATATCTTATTTCGGAATCATTTGATGATGGTGAGGTAGAAATCTTAAATCTTTCAATATTTGAAGAAGATAAAGAAACACTAAAAGAAAAAATAAAAGATATATATAAATCTGAAGGTTTAGAAGGAAATAATAGTTTTTCTATTATGTTTTCAAGAGAAATTGAATTTCCATTAAAAAGAGTGTTAAAAATGGTAGATAATGCACAAGAAATTAGTGAAGAAGAAATAAATGTATTAAGAAAGTTTCAAATTAGAGGTGGATTTGACATTATTAGATACATAGAAGAAAACTTAGGAGAATAATATGAAAAAAATTGAGTTTAAAAATGGTGAAGAAAGAGATGTTTTAATATATGCATTTAGATATGCACTTGGAAGAAGAAGTTATGCAGTTTCAACAGTTATAGATAATATTTTACATAATTGGGAAACCTTATCAGAGGGAGATAAAAAATTATATCAAAGAGAAATAAAAGAACATGAAGAAATGTATGGAAATTTAGGTGATGAAATGGATAAAAAAAATTGGTATAAAATAGTAGATAAAGAAATCTAAAACTCTTAAGCTATTATTAAAGAAAAATTATATAATATATAGTATAAAAAGTAAGAAGGTAAAGATAAATATGAACTTTTCAAAATTATTAGCATATGTAATATTAAATGTTGGTTTAATGTCATTTATATTTATAAGTAATTTTTCATTCCAAAAAGAATATTTAATAGAAACAAATAAAATATTCAATAAAACAAAAGAACATATAGAAATTTTTCATGAAGAAAAAAGTGATATATTAAACAAAATAGAAGAATTAAAAGTATTGTCTTTAAGAGTGGAAAATAATGAATTATTATTTTATATTTTTTTTATTTTACAATTAATGTTAGGTATATATTTATTTAGAAAAAATATTCAAAATAAAGAAGAATTAAGAAAAGAAAAAGAAAAAATAGAAATGGCAACTTCTGTTTCTAAAATGGGTATTTTTAAATGGCATAAAATTGAAAGAATAGTTGATTTTAATGAAGAGATGTTTAATATTTTTAAAATTCCAAATGATAAAAATATAACTATTGATATTTGGAGAGAAAAAATAAATAAAAGAGATTGGAAGGAAATCAAAAGAAAAATAATTAAATCAAAAGAAAAAAATAGTAATTTTAATCACATAATAGAACAAGTAAATGAAAAAGGTAGAATGCAAGTAATTGAAATTTACGGAAAAGTTCAATTAAATAAAAAAAATCAAATTGTGGAGATTTTAGGAACTATAAAAGATATAACAGAAGAAACAATGAATAGAAATAAATTAGTTAAAGATAAAATAACAATGGAAACATTAAATGAGCAATTAACTAATATTCAAGAAGATTTAGAACAACAAAATAAAGAAATTATGGACTTATCAAGACAAAAAGAGATGTTTTTAATGAATATGTCTCATGAAATAAGAACACCATTGAATGGAATGTTAGGACTAACAGATATTTTATTAAACTCAAACTTAAATAAAGAGAAAAATAAAGAGTATTTAGAAATGTTACAATCTTCAATGGGGACATTAAATGGAATTTTAAATGATGTATTAGATTTTTCTAAACTACAATTAGGTAAGTTTAAAATTACAAAAAAGAGATTTAATTTAAATAAATTAGTTAAAGAATGTGAGAATTTATATAAAACAAAAGTTTTACAAGAAGATTTAGACTTAATAGTTGAAGTAGATAAAAATATTCCAAATTATTTAATAGGAGATGATTTAAGAATTAATCAAATATTAAATAATCTTATGAGTAATGCTATTAAGTTCACAAAAAAAGGTTATATTAAATTAGAAGTAAAAACAGAAAAACAAACATTAGTATTTAAAGTAATAGACACAGGAAAAGGAATAAAAGAAGATTTACAAGAAACTTTATTTGAAGCTTTTACACAAGGTGATAATTCAAATACAAAAAAATACCAAGGAACAGGTCTTGGTATGACTATTACCAAACAATTATTAGGACTAATGGAAGGAGATATCACATTTACTTCAAAAGAAGGTGAAGGTTCTATTTTTACAGTAAAATTACCATTAGAAGTTTCTAATAATCAAAATGTAGAAGAAATAGACTTGATAGAAAAAGTAGTTTTATCTTCAACTAAAAAAGTGTTATTAGTAGAAGATAGTGAAGTGAATCAAGTAGTAGGTGAAAGAACATTAAGAGAAATTGGTTTTGAAGTTGAATTAGCTAATAATGGTGAAGAAGCAGTTGAATTATTTATGTTAAATCAATATGATATGGTATTTATGGATTTACAAATGCCAGTTATGGATGGTTATGAAGCAACAATAAAAATTAGAGAAATGTGTGATGATACTCCAATAATTGCATTGAGTGCTTCAATATTTGAAAGTGAAATTAATAAATGTATTGAAATAGGTATGGATGGACACTTAGGGAAACCATTACAAAAACATAAATTATATGAAGTTGTAAATAGGTATTTTATTTTAGAGAAAAAACTAGTTGAAAATAATAATTTAAAAATAGAAATAGATATGAAACATATAGATATTGAAAGTTTTGTAAATCAAAATAGTTTTGAAACAGAACAAGAAGTGTTAAAAATATATAAAGACTTTTATTCTTCTTATAATGATTTACCTAATGAAATAAAATTATTAAGTTCAAGTGAATTAGAGAAAAAAGCACATAAAATAAAAGGTGTAGGACTAAACTTAAAAATGCCTATAATTACTGAAATGTCAAGAGATTTGGAATTAAGAATAAAAAATAATGAAGAATATGAACATTTAATAAATAATTATATTAAAGGGTTCAAAGAGTTATTAGTTGAAATAAAATCAAAAATGTTATATAGAATTAAAGAAGAAAAGAAAAGTTTAGAAGAAATAAAAGAGATAACAAAAAAATATATAAATGATTGTGAGGAATATAATTATTTAGAAAGAAATGTTTTAGAAGAAATCAGTGAAGGTTTAAAATTAAAAGAAGAAACAAAAAAAGAATTATTAGAACATTTTGAAATGGGTGACAATCCAGATATTGTTATTTTATTAAATAAAGAGTTAAAAGAATTAAATTAAATAATATATAAGTATTATTAGAGAAAAATATAATATAATAATAAAAAAAAGAAGAATAATGGAACAAATAAAAGAAAAGATTTTAGTTGTAGATGATGATGATATTCAAATAACACTATTACATTACATATTAGATGAATATTTTGAAGTAATATCAACAACAAAACCAACAGAAGTTTTGAAATTATTAGAGAAAAATGATATACATTTAATTATTTCTGATGTTAAAATGCCAAGAATAGATGGTTTTGAATTAATAAAAAAAATAAAAGAAAAAGAAGAATATTATAAAATACCATTTCTTTTTGTAAGTGGTGCAAAAAGTGAAGAAGAAGAAATAAAAGGTTTAAGGTTAGGAGCATTAGACTTTATTCCAAAACCATATAATAAAGATATAGTTTTAATAAAAACAATGAAACATTTAGAAAATTATAAACAATTAAAATTCTTTGAAAAAAACTCAAGAATGGATAGTTTAACTTCTATTTGTAATAGAAGAGTTTATGATGAAGAGATAGAAAGAAACTTTAATTATGCAAAAATGCATAAACACCAAATATCTTTATTAATGTTGGATATAGACTATTTTAAACAATACAATGATATCTATGGGCATGGAAAAGGTGACCAATGTTTAATAGAGATTGCAACTACAATAAAAGGTATTAAAAAAAGAGATACAGATATATTTGCAAGATATGGTGGAGAAGAGTTTGCTTTGATCTTACCTGATAGTACAGAAGAAAGTGCAATAAAAATAGCAGACAAAATATTAAAAGAGATAAAAAATAAAAAAATACCTCATAATGGTTCTATAGTTTCAAAAAATGTATCTATTAGTATAGGTATAGTGTCAATTATACCAATAGAAGATACTACTATTGAAGACTTCCAAAAAATGGCAGATGATAAACTATATGAAGCAAAAAGAAATGGAAGGAATAGGTTAGAAATATAATTTTTCTCTTAATAAATTATCTTTATTTTGAATATAAATAAAACCAAACTCATAAGACAATAAACTATATTCTGATTTATTTGAATAATGTATTGAATTAACACAATAATTACAAGTTACAGGTCTTTTGAAATTATTTATTTTAAAGTCTTCTTTGAAAATTTGTTCTACTTGTAAATCTATCTGTTTCAAATACCTATTTGTATTTCTACCAATATATACATTTGTAGGATTTATAATATAATTTTTAGGAACTTTAAAATAATCACTTAAATATTTATCTAAAACCATATAAGAAAAATAACCATAATTATGATAACTTCTTTTAGAGATTTTTGCCTTACATTGTTTAAAATCAATAATCTCTTTTTTTAATTTTACTAATTCTTCTTCAAGTAAATCAAATGGAATAGGTATTTTTTTATAATAAAAACCTTTTTCAACTAAATTAACAATAGGAAGGGTTAAATTAAAAAATTCTTCATTATTACTCAAAAAACAACCTTTTTAATGACTATTTTAACAAAAAAGAGAAAAAAAATCAATATAAATATTTCAATTTTAATTAATTGTAGTCATAATATGTCATAAAACATAAATATAATATAAATATAATATAAATATTAGAATGAAAAAGGAATACAATGAAAAAAATGGAATATGATTATTTCTAGTAGTGCTATATTATGTTACTAATACAATTGAATTAGCTAATACATAATAAATCTACAGCACTATGGAAAGATTATGCAAGGTTTATGGAAAGAAAAATTAAGTGGTTGGAATTATAAAGATACCAAAAGAAAAAAAACAAAAAGAAAACATACAATAAAAGAAAAACTAAATGCTTATAGAAAAGTTGATTTTCATAATGATAAAGTTTTACCAAAAGAAAAATATAATAAAGAATATGAGTTGATAGTAGAAACAATAAAAGATAAAGAAAATGAAAGTGAAATACAAAAAGGTGCTTATGTTTTTTTAGCAAAAATTACATATACAAAAGAGCCAAGAAGTTGGAAAAGTGGTTTTAATGAAAAAGAAGAAATAATAGAAAAAGTTTATTTTGAAAATGGTTATTTATTTTTCTTCAATAGAGGTTTAGTTTATGTTGAGTTAGATTTAGATGAATTATATAAAAAAATACATAAAACAGAAGATATTCCTTCTTATTGGAGTTTGGGTTATGAATTTTCATTTAAATGTGAATTATTAACTACAATTGACTATATAACTTGGGATATAAGTGAAAAAGATAGATTTGAAATAGAAGTTTCAAATAGAAGAAATTATGATACCAAAGAAAAAATATTTGGAAAATATATACCTGAATATTATTATAAATATAGAATGTATTATTACAAGAATAGAAAAAGTCAAAAATATACTCAAAATCAAGATACTAGAAAAAGAAGAAGAGAAACAAGAGATTATATTAAACATCAAAATTGGGACAAAGAATTAAACCATTATATATATTATGGTTATTATGATTGGTAAGAGGAGAATGTTCCTCTTATCTACCTAAAATATTAGTTAATTTGTTGTCATTTAATTGATCTACTTTTCTTTGAATAGTTATAGTGATTTCTTCTTCATTAACTTTTAATTTTTCTAATGTTTCTTTTGAAATATCTTTAAAAGATTTAACTCCAAAATTATTTACAACGTTTACAATTTCTTTTTTTTCTTTTGGATTTAAACAAAAAATCTTTGTTTCAAAATGTTGTAAATTATCTTTGATAAAAATTAAAGTATCTAATAATTCACTAAAATCTTCATTATTGTTAAAAAGTATTTCAACTTCATCATAAGAGTATGCTGTTTTTGCATCTATTTTCTTATTGTTTTTTAAATTTTCAATAATATTGTCACTAGTTTTATATGTGTGAATACTATGATTTAAAGTTTTTAAAAACTCTTCTTCAATATTATCTAAAACATTTTCTCCATAAGTTTCATTGAACTTAATAAAGTCTTTTGATATTTGTTCTATATCTGATAACTCTCTTTTCATTTGTTTTAATTTACTTTCATTTGTCTCTTCTAGAATAAGTTTTTTTAATTCTTTTCTTCTTTGTAAAGGTTCTTTATTCATTGAAGATAAAATTGTGTTGCTGTCTAGATTAGAGAAATCTGAAATAAGTTTTAACACTTTTAAGTTATTATCTTCTGTACTTAGTGTAATATTTAAGAAACTTTTTTGAAGGTCTTTATCAACTGCAAATTGAGTTGTTCTTTCTACATCTGTCATATTTAGGAATAATGATTTAGTAGAATTGTTAGTTTCAATATGACTAACTTTTAAAACTTTTGAAATTAAAGACCTAAAATCTTGTTTAAATTGCTCATCAGTAGATAACTCTTTTTTAAATGTTTCTTTGTCTTTTTTAGATAGAACCCCTCTTGTTCTTTTTTGTCTTTCACTTTTTTCAACTAATAAATCAGTAAAGTTTGATTTAATTCTATAAAATAAATCTTCACCTGGGTTTGATTTACTTCTTAAAGAAGGTAATTCTTCAATATCTTCTTTATTATTTGTTTTTTCTAATCTAGTTTTTAAATCAGAATTATCAAACATTCCATTTTTAATATTATGAAAAGCAACAGCAGATGCTTGGATATCTGCTGCTAAATATTGTATTTGTTCTCTTGTATCAAAACCACCATTATTAGTTTTTACATTATGTTCTTCTAAAATATTTTTTGCTTTATTACTTAATACACCTTTTAAAGTTGTATCTTCATTTAATTCAATTCCTTGTTTTTGTAAAGTTTCAAATATTTTTTTACTTCTACTAATAATTTCAGGAGTTTGTTTATTTAAAGAGAATCTATCTCTACCTTTTAATTGTCCATTGATTACTTCTCTCATTTTTTCTAATCTATCTAGTATAGTCTGAGATAATTCTTCAATAGAGATTTCTTCATTTTCAATAGTTAATGCATTATTGATTTGTTTTAAAAAGTCATTTTTATTTTTAGTTATTTGTAAAAAATATCTATCATATCTCTTTTTTTCTAAAAAATATTTTTCAATAACTTCCTCTAATACAGAATGGATGTCATTTTTATTTAATTTATCATTGTTATTTTTTTTTAATAATTCTGAAATAAATGATTTTAATTCAATACTATCAATTTTTTTCTCTAATAAAACTCTTTGATTTTCATCATTATAGTCACCATTTTGTAAAAACAAAACAACTTGTTCAAATGTATCAATGTCACCTCTTTGAAAAAGTGGCATAGTATCTTTAAAAAACTGTGTAGAAGTAATATCTAAACTCATAATTATTTCCTTAATATATTTTATATATTATAAAGTTTTTAGTCTAATTTAATTTTAAGTTAAAAATAGATAAGATTAAAATAAAAAGAGAGTAAAATGTTGGATTTTAAAAGAGATATATCTCAAAAAGAAGAAGAAAACTTATTAACATTATTGTGGATATTAAAAACAAGAGCAATGATATTAACAGAAGAATATGAATATAAAGTAAAAACAAGTCATTTAAATGATACTATTTTATTTAAATCAAGTATGTCTGAAAATAAAAAAATAGTAATCAGAAGAAGGTTTAATAATGTTAGATTAGATGTTAATGTAAAAGAGGGTGGTTTTTACTCTGTTGAATATAATTTAGAAACTATGAATTATCAAGAAAGCCAAATATTTACACCTAATGTCTTTAATGAATATCAAGAAACAAAAAACTTCATTGCAAAACAATTAGGACAAAAAGAAGTAGAACCTTTAATAGATAAATATATTTTAGATTTTTTAACTAGTGAAGAGAAAGAAAGATTAGGAAATAAAGACCTCAAAGTGTCTGAAAAAGAACTATTAAATGATTTAATTGTTTATTACCAAAATAAATATAATTTAAAAGAGGTAAAGAAAAATCATTATGTATTTGATAATATTAAAGAAAAAAAAGAGATTTTCTTGTTAGAAATTAATACAACTAATAAATATATTACATTTGAAAGAAGGGAAAACCCTAAAGGTGATTGGAGTAGAAAACTAGCAAGAATAAATTATACAGGAATATGTTATTTTAATACTGGACAAATATTTTATGATGAAGGTTATGAATATTTTAAAGAAATGTTTGAGTTAATTCCAAAATTAAGAGCAAATATTTATAAAAAGAAATTAAATCTTTTGAAAAATGTAGAAAAAATGTAATATCAAACAAAAAAAATCTCTTTTTTGATTATAATTCAATAAAAAGGAGGTTTTTAAGTGTTAGAAGTATTTTATTATGATTATTATGAAGATTTTTCAAAAAATGAATTAGATGGTATAGAAGAATTAATTATAAAAGCTCTTCAAACAACTTTTAAAGACCCTAGGAATAAGTTTAGGAAAATCAAGCAAGAAACCCTGCAATTTTATATTGCAAGGATGAATTGCCAAAATTATAAATTTTATCTAATATTACTTGTATTTTATTTATTATTATGGTAAAATAACTTTAATAAAATAT
>Ga0209955_1000064_pt1 | contig 44541 bp, 56 predicted proteins | sample SalPonA_A_H2O_MG_FD_185716 | JGI IMG/M metagenome (GOLD analysis project Ga0209955, IMG submission 185716) | Water microbial communities from South San Francisco under conditions of wetland restoration - Salt Pond MetaG R2A_A_H2O_MG (SPAdes)... | ecosystem: Environmental > Aquatic > Non-marine... | reverse complement strand
TCGCGGTCGTGGAGTGTCAGTTTGGCAGGACGAATCGGGAAAAGGAGCATTAATGTCCATTTATGTCAAATGGGAGCACCCGGTTTCGGAAAGTTTTGATGTGAACCGGTGGGTTTGTCACTGCCTAGGTGCAATTCTACCCGTATCGGTCCAATTCAAATGGCCCAACGATCTGATGGTGGGTTCACGAAAATTAGGGGGATTGCTGATCGAAAATCACTGGGGTAGCGATGGGATTCACAGCTCAACCATTGGACTAGGAATAAACGTCAGAACCATGCAAAATGGCCCATCGAGAGCTATTTCACTCGAAGAGATAGGAGTGAAAATCACTCCATTAGAAGTGGTGGAGGAGGTGGTTCTCAGTTTTAAAAGTCAGAAGCCCTCTATCGCTAACAAGGCTTTACTCGAACGACGCTATGCTCGATTGTTATGGGGTACTGATCTTCACGAAAAGTATATGCTCAAGACGGGAGAGTTTGTTCAGGCCAAGGTAATTGGGGTGAATCATCACGGGCAACTCTTATTGGAATTAAAGGCCAAAAAAAACGTCCAGGCTTTCGACCTGGACGCTATTAAGTGGGTGGATCCTCATGGCGAGTAATCCTATTAGTTTCCCCAAACAGCAGGGTCTTTACGCCATTCTTTGAGTACTTCAACGCTACTTTCACTGATCGCTCCTTGAACAACGGCTTGTTCTAAAAGGTGGTGGTAATCGCTCAATGTGTGCAAACGAACCTTAGCGTTTTCAAAGTTTTCGGCAGCGATAGGAAAATCATAAGTAAAAATCGCCATCATACCTAAAACGCGTGCGCCAGCTTCTTTTAATGCAGCTACAGCTTTGAGCGAAGAGCCTCCTGTAGAGATCAAATCTTCGATGACTACGACGTTGGAACCAGGTTCGAAGAAACCTTCTACTTGGTTCTGACGTCCATGTCCTTTTGCTTTGTCACGTACGTAGATGAATGGTACACCTAAAAACTCAGCGACCAATACGCCGATTGCAATCGCACCTGTCGCAACTCCTGCAATGTAATCGGGCTTACCGTAGACTTCTTCGATTTGCTTGGCAAATTCAATTTTCAGGTAATTTCTGATCTTCGGAAAGCTCAACGTGAGTCGGTTGTCACAATAGATTGGACTCTTCCAACCGCTTGCCCATGTAAAAGGGCTTTCAGGTTGAAGTTTTATAGCTTTAATTTGCAATAAGCTCTCGGCTGTTCTAAGAGCGGTTTCTTTGTTCTGTATCATGTTGCAAAACTACACCAAACTTTTCATTCATCGCTCGGTTTTGATCCCCGTTCCCGGTGCTCATGTGCCTGAGTTTATCAACACGTTATCTACAGTTAAGCGACTGCGCAAGTGGCTTAAATCGCTGTATGAGAGTACGGTTTCTGAACAATTTGAGATAGGTATTGACCATCCTTTTTGGGATTTATTTCTCACACAGCATCATCATATTATCGCTGGTGGGGGCTGGGTCAAAAATGCTTCGGGCGCCTTGTTGATCATTGAGCGAAACGGCAAGATTGATATGCCGAAAGGGAAATTGGAGTCGAGAGAGGATATTGCTGATTGTGCGCTTCGTGAAGTGAAAGAAGAGTGCAAAGTAAAGCACCTACAAATTACTGGTCCAGCGGTGAAAACATACCATTGCTACCCATATAAAGGTGATTTTGCTTTGAAAACTACGTATTGGTTTCCTATGAGTACCTCCTACGAGAAGAAGCTCAAGCCTCAAAAAGAGGAAGGCATTACAGCGGTATATTGGGCTACCCCTGAATACTTGCGTGAACGTATGTCAGAGATGCCGGTCTACAATAGTTTAGAAGAGGAATTAAGACGATTCGCAAAATGGTCCTAAAAAGCTAGGTAAGGCTGGATTTTCTATGGCCTTACACTGGTTGGAACAAACTCGGCAAAATCTCCCCCGTGTTGGTAGACTTCACGCACAATACTTGAAGAGATGTAGGCATAGCGCGCGCTTGTCAATAGAAAAACGGTTTCCAACGTTGGTACCAATTGTCGATTCGCTTGGGCAATAGCTTTTTCAAACTCAAAGTCGGCAGGATTACGCAAACCTCGTAAAAGGAAATTGGCGCCTGTGTTTTTAGCGAAATCAACCGTGAGCCCAGTATAGGTCACCACCTTGATCTTCGGCTCGTCTCTAAAGGTTTGCTCGATCCAAAGAATGCGTTGTTCTAATGAGAACAAGTACTTCTTTGCGGAATTGGTACCAATGGCAATAATAATTTGGTCAAAAAGGGGAAGGGCACGTTCGATGATATCGACATGTCCTAAGGTGATTGGGTCGAATGAACCCGGAAATAATGCAATACGATCCATGCGGTTAAGATACGGTTATTGAGCCAAAGCTTCGTGCACCATGGTCTCGAGCACGGTACTCAAGCTCCAACCTCGATGCTTTAGCTGCTGTGGCACAATGGATGCAGGGCTTAATCCCGGAATGCTGTTGACCTCGATCAGTACAGGCGTACCCTCAGTATTAATGATGAAGTCGATGCGAATAATTCCTTTGAGGTTCAGGTATTGATACACCTCTGTGGATACCTGCTCAATTTTTTTAGTCAGCGCTTCACTGATTCGAGCCGGGGTAATCTCTTGTGATTTGCCCTCGTACTTCGCTTCATAGTCGAAGAATCCAGCCTCAGTAGGTACGATCTCTGTTATGGCAATGGCCTGAGCGGTAGCTTTTGGCAAGCGCATGCCCGTGGAGTAATCGAAGGTAGATGATAGCACGCCGCAGCCTACTTCGGTTCCTAGTACTCCTTCTTCAACTAAAACCGATCCCCCTTCGCTCAAGGCATATTCAAAGGCGGCCTCAAGCTGCTTTGAATCGTCTACTTTCGATACTCCAAAACTGGATCCTGAGCTGTTGGGTTTGACAAAAAGAGGAAATTTCCACTCTTGGAATACCTCCTCGCCCGGGTATGAATGGAACAATCGACCTCTTGGCACGGTGAACCCTCCGAGTTGAAGGAGCTGATTACATTGCGATTTGCTAAACGTTAAGGCACTCTCGAACGTATCACATGTGCTGTGGGGAAGGTTGAGTACCTTGAGAAAACCGCTCATATGCCCGTCTTCGCCGGGTGTTCCATGGATACAATTGAACACATAGTCCGCGTTTAATTCGCCCAAATGAACTTTTCGATCCTCCAAGAATAAGCCTTCCTTGGTGAGAATGACAAGAAGTGTTGTAAATCCTGCGCTCACAAATGCATCAAATGCGGTCTTCCCAGAAGCCACACTGATGTGGTGCTCGGAAGAAAATCCTCCGGCTAATACGACGATGGTTTTTTGTGCGTTTTCCATAGATGTAAATGTAATGCACAACGGTTTTTACTATAGGGTGTATAACAAGTATCTTTACACCATGAAGCACTGGCTACGATATCTCTTTTCTAAGACATTTTTGAAGACTGCTGCGGCTGGTATAGCTGTAGTAGCGTTGTCCATTTTTGGAAGTCTTTTTTGGCTTAATTCCGTTACCCACCATGGAAAAACTGTGGAGGTACCTAATATGAAATTGATGCAACTCGATCGTGCAATCGCACAGCTCGATTCTTTAGGCTTGCGTTACGAGGTCATCGACAGCACCCATTATGTGCCGGGAATTACACAAGGTGCCGTGGTGGAAAGTTTTCCGCCGGAATACCAAAAAGTGAAATTGGGCAGAACGATTTTATTGACGACGAACCCCGCGACTTTGCCCAAATATCCTTTACCAAACTACCGCGATCAACTGGTGAGTTACGTGACGGGAAAATTCAAAACCAAAGGGTTTCTGATTGATAGTGTGGTGATGATGCCCGATCTCAGTCATGATCTTGTGCTCAAAGTCGTTGATGAAAAAGGCCTTGAGGCGCAGGAACAACAGCTTTATCCAACCGGCTCTAGTTTTACGCTCTTCGTAAGTGCGGGGCAAAACGGTAGAACGGTATATCTCCCTGATCTGATCGGACTTTCTTATGCAGATGCGAAGGTGACTTTGAGTTCCTTCAGTTTGAATGAAGGGGCATTGATCTTTGTAGATGAGATGGAAGATACCGCCAGTGCATTCATTATGAAACAATATCCAGAATATGATCTAGAGGTAGAAGTTGGTGCAGGAAGTGCTGTGGATCTTTGGTTGGTTTCGGATAGTGCAAAAGTCCCTGTGAAAGCTCTTGTCGACACCCTACAAAATGACGCGTTCGATGAATTCTAAGCATCTACTAGTTGCGGCTTCACTTGCCGCTGGAAACTTGTTTGGGCAGGTGAGTGAAGGGGTGTTTCCACTATTGGCATCACCGCGCGAGGTATCTGCTATTAGCGAATCTACAGATACGTTAGTACCTCCTTTTGTCGATGACTTTTCTTACCCTTCCGATCGCCCGGATTCTAAATTGTGGCAGGATCAAAAGGTGCTGATTAACGACGAGTACGCATGGTTTCAAAATAGCATAGGCGTAGCGACGTTTGATGGTTTGAATGAATATGGATTTGCCTATTCCCCAGGTGCTTTGAATTCGGACAGTCTTGCGGATGTGTTGACTTCTGCATATTTGAATCTCAGCGGGATGAATGACGTTTGGCTGTCTTTTCAGTTTCAAAGAGCAGGCACTGGTGAGGCGCCTTCGACTAACGATAGCTTGGTGGTAGAGTTTTGGTCGCCGGTGACCCAAACTTGGACGTATCAGTGGGGCGCTACCGGCACTGATGGAACGACTCCATTTCGCTCTGCCGTTATTCCAGTAACGGGTCCCAATTTCTTGCGCAATGGATTTGCATTTAGAATTGGCGCCTATGGAGCGCGAAGTGGCGCCTATGATATTTGGAACATCGATTATGTTCAGTTAGATAAAGACAGAACCGCCGCGGATACAATCATTACAGAACCCGCTTTTGCTCGAGCACACCCGTTGATCATAGGTAGTGGCGCATATACAAGCTGGCCTTGGTGGGTCAGTAGTTCGAGCGCAGTAAACAACACGCCTACAACTTTAGAATACGTATACCGAAGAAATGGGGTAGTGCCGCCGGGTGGATGGAGTTTGAACCTTGGCCAATTCCGTTGGGAAGAGAACGGCGTATTGATTCAGCAAAGTGCCTCAGTTCCCGTGGTGACCAACACCAACCACAACGTTGATCAGACGTTTACTTTGGATATTCCCAACAATGCTCTCGGTATCCTCAATGGTCCTACTCGAGTGAAATCAAAGATTTGGTTTGATGGATCTGCTGCGGGCTTCCGCTCTAACGATACGGTGCACGGAACACTTTATTTAGACAACTACCTCTCGCTAGACGATGGTACGGCTGAACGGGCTTATGCCGTTCAAAACGTTACTGGAGCTCGTGTGGCACAACGTTTCCAAACCACTGGAATGGGCGTTACCGATTCGCTAAAAGGGATTCGATTGAATTTTGTGGACGCTGGCAATAGGTACAACTCTACCTTCCGACTCGCCGTTTGGGCAGGTTCGGACTCTGTAGGAGCACCTGCTGATATGATTTACCTCAGCGATAGCCTGTACGAGCCGAATTGGGGGTATTACCGCGGGGATATGATACCTTATGAACTAGATACTACCTTGGCTTTGGCTGGATATCCGTTTCTTTGGATCGGATATGTATGTACCAGCGCTGATCCGCTTTATGTAGGGTTTGATGTTCAACGCGAATTGCCCAATTCCATGCCGCGCTTTTACGGTGACGGGTTTAATTGGTACCCTTCTCTAGAACCAGGAGTGATGTTGATGCAACCCTATTTTCGCTACACGCAAAACGATATGGGCGCTTGTGAAAAGCTTATTGCACCCAAGATGTACCCCAATCCTTCTCGAGGGATGCTGCAGTTGGACGCAGAGGGTGCCCAAATTCAGCTGTTTAATCTTCAAGGAAAATTGGTCTTTAATGGCATTTGCCAAAACGAGCAACCCTTTGACCTTACTCATTTGCCTTCCGGAATGTATACAGTGGTATGCAAGGAGTCGAAGGCTATACATCACCTTCGGTGGATGAAACTTTAATATGTCAGATAACACACATCAAGAGGACGAATTCCAACGCGATGAACTTTTTGTTCACCACAGCCTAGAAGTCGCTGCGGACCAAGAGGCATTGCGCGTCGATAGATTTTTATTGAATCACCTAGCGGATACTTCGCGCAGTCGCATCCAGAAGGCTGCGGAGGCAGGTACGGTAATGGTGAACAAGAAAGTGGTTAAAAGTAGTTTCAAGATAGGGCCGGGAGACACGGTTGAGATTGTGCTGGGAGATGAGCCAAAAGACTCGAATATCCGTCCGGAAGAACTTCCACTTGAGATCATTCACCGCGACGAGCATGTGATTGTCATAAACAAAGCACCGGGAATGGTATGTCATCCAGGGCACGGGAATTACACGGGCACTTTGGTACATGGTCTTGCTTTTTTAGCGGAAAATCTGCCGGTGGGCAAGCAGGGCGAGGAACGCCCGGGCTTGGTACATCGTTTAGATAAAGATACCTCAGGTGTCATGGTGGCTGCCGCCTCTGAATTGGGAATGAGTTCCTTAGCAAAGCAGTTCTTCGATCGCACGACCTCTCGCGAATATGTCGCTATCGTTTGGGGAGATGTTGAAGAAGATGAGGGCACCATCGAAGGGCATATTGGACGAAGTCTCAAAGACCGATTACAAATGGCTGTTTTCCCGGATGGTTCCGAGGGTAAACACGCGGTGACACACTACAAAGTGCTTCAGCGCTTTGGCTATGTGACTGTCGTGAGCTGCAAGCTTGAAACCGGTCGAACGCACCAGATACGCGCCCACATGAAATTCATCGGACATCCTTTATTTAACGATGAACGCTATGGTGGCGATAAAATTTTAAAGGGTACTTCTTTTTCGAAATACCGCCAGTTCATCACCAATTGTTTTAAGGCTTGTCCCCGTCATGCACTTCATGCAAAGACTTTAGGTTTTGCACATCCAGGAACCGGTGAGCAAATGCGTTTCGACACGGATATTCCTGAGGATATGATGGAAGTAATTCGTAAATTCGAGAATTACACCAAATCAGGCCCTATTTTCAGTGAAGAAGCGTAAATATATTTTACTTGTAAGTGCTCTAGTGCTCATGGCCGCAAGTTGCTCTCGCCAGCAGCCTACTTTTGAGGCAACGCCCCTGCAACTTGAATACCCTGATCATTTTCCGACGCCTACAATACCAGCAGGTAATCCACTTACGGTAGAGGGGGTGAAGTTGGGGCGTCATCTTTTTTATGAAGATCGACTCAGCGGAGACAACACCCAAAACTGTGGCAGTTGCCATCTTCAAGAGTCTAATTTTGCGGAACCGCGAAGATTCTCCACTGGTATCGATGGAATTGAGGGAAAAATCAATGCCATGGTCTTGAGCAACATGGCTTGGCAAGATTTCTTTTTTTGGGACGGTCGTAAAAACACGCTCGAAGAGCAGGTAAAAGACCCCGTCATTAACCCTATCGAAATGCATGCCGAGTGGCCTAATGTTATTGAAAAATTGGCACAGGATCAGCGTTATTTAGATATGTATGCAGATGCCTTTGGCGATGAGGAGATCACAGAGGAACGCACCGCTAAAGCATTGGCTCAGTTTATTCGAACGATGGTCAGTGGTTCATCGAAATTGGACGCTTATGTGCAAGGCAATTATACCTTTACTCCAAGCGAACAAATAGGTTTCGATATTTTCAATAACGAGACTGGAGATTGCTTTCATTGCCACGGCTTAGCTACTACAGGTTACCAATTAGGGGCTTTCGGATTGTTGCAATTTTCCAACAACGGTTTGGATAGCGTGCTCATTGAAGATTCCGGTAGAGAAGGCTATACCGGTTTGGCAAGTGATCGTGCTAAATTCAAAATCCCTAGTCTTCGTAATGTAGAGTACAGCTTCCCGTATATGCACGATGGACGTTTTCAGACACTTGCTGAGGTAGTGGAATTCTACAATGAAGGAGGTCATCCGAGCGCGACGTTAGATCCAAATATGAAGGCAGCTGGAATTGGTAGAAATTGGTCCATAGCGCAAAAACAAGGGTTGATTGACTTTTTAAAGACCTTCTCAGATCCAACATTCTTAACAGATTCCAGTTTTACTAATCCTTGGTAATCATGAGAGAATTACATCGTACCGAAACGATCATGGATATGTTTGATCCTATCAACGGTGGATATCGTTGTGTGTTTTTCGATGCCAACGTGGTGGATCGTTTTCCCAAGGGAAGAAAAACTCGAAATGTCCTTCAAATAGATGATTTAATCGAGGTTCAATGCGGCTTGCAGTCTAATGGAGACGGGCGTTACTTTGCTATTGTCGGTAGAAATAAATTAGAAGGTCATACTTATGAATTGGGCCAACCCATTTCAGTGGTAGTCTACGAAGATCCGAATCCTTTAGGGGTAGAAATTCCTGAGACGCTTAGTGAGCTCATCGCCCAAGATGAAATTATCGAGCGTGTCTGGAAAGCACTTACAGACGGCCGCAAACGCACACTTTGCCATGCCATACATCGAATTAAAAGTATCGATAAGCAGGTTCAAAAGGCTCTTACATTTTTAGAAGAAGAAAGAGAAAAACTAGTGGACCGAGGCAAGTGGAAATAATTTGGCACGGCCTTTGGTATTTCTTCGATAGAAATAAGTTCCGTACCTCACCCGACTTATCAACTAACAAACACCTAATAACTATGAAAGCAAGATTCCTATTTGTAGCAGTTTTAGCCGGTAGCATGGCATTAGTAAGCTGCGGTTCTAAAACCAAAGTGCCTAAAGGCGAAACTGAGATGGTTCTTCCGTGTTCTGAATTCAAGAGCGATAAGAAGACCTTCCGCGTCTACAGTTTTGGCGAAAGTTCAGACATGAATGTCGCTAAGAAAAAAGCATTAAGCAATGCGAAAACGGAGCTTGCTGGAATGGTTCAAAGTACCATGAAGGTGGTCGCAGACAACTATGTGAAGAGCATCGAAGTAAATAATGTTGAAGAAGTAATGGAACGCTTCGAAGAGAACTCAAGAACGGTTATTGACGAGCGTCTCAGCGGTGTTGTTGTCGCATGTGACCGAGTAACACAAGTGGCTGCTACAAATAAATTCAAATACTACATTGCCCTGGAGCTCGATGGAGAGAAAATCGTCAAAGATTACTACAAGGCGTTGAGTAAGAACGACAAGATCATGGTTGATTACAACTATGAGAAGTTCAAGGAAACCTTTGAAAAAGAAATGGAGCAAGCCAGATAATAGACCCTAATTACTATTTACAGTTATCGTTGAGTATACGCCTCGTCGATTTTCTGACCAATTTCATCCCAAGTATAGTCTTTGAACCATGCTTGGGATTTTTTTGCGCGTGGATGTAGCTGTCCTAACTCGGTTTCAATCAATCTTACAGATGCCTCTTCGTTGGTGAAATCTGCAAATTCAGCAATCGGCTCCAAGGTCTCTTGCATATCGTCCATTTTGTTCGCAATCACGGTCATGCCACGAGCGGCAGCTTCCCAGGCAACTAAGGAGTAGGTTTCTGTTAGTGACGGCATAATGAATACTTTATGATGATCCATAAGCTGTACGATCTCGGATTGCCCTTGGAACGGTAGGAATCGAGTTAATGGGCCCGCCTCTTTCTGACATTGCTCATAATACTCTGGCTGATTCACATTTGCATCACCAACTACGGTCAAAGGCCAGCCGCGCGATCGAGCCCATTGAATCACGACTTTTTGGTTCTTGAGATACTCCAAGCGGCCTACCATCAGGAGCCCTGTTCTTGGACCTGTATTCTGAGGTTTAAAAATGAAGTCTGAATCTATACCCAGCGGGATCATGCGGTGTCGGTCTCGTAGTGCTTTTCCAGACAATTGTGACCATGGGCTAATGCGTCTTAATTCGCTCATGGATGAGGTGATGAGCGTATCACAACTTTTAAGTAATGTAACCATACTTCGGCGTTGCCCTCTCAAAAGGTACTCCCAGCACGGCCATCGGTCACTTTTATTCCAAGCACGAGCTATAGTTTTTATGTACTCTAAGCCATGGGTGCCAAGCATAGCATACAGCCAACTGAAACGAAATTTGTCCGCTTTGCTGTAATCTACATAAATGGTGCTGATCACCTTCTGGCCCTCAAAATTCTTGAAATAAGGAAGTGCATCTGCAGGTCTTCCGATATTAAAAAAGTGAAGTACGTCTAAATCATTCGGTAGTGGATCACCGGCTGGAATAATGAAAGTACGGTGGCCATAGCGCTGTAATGCCTCTGCGGTTTGTATTACCTGGACAGTATCGCCTCCCTTCTGTGAGAAGAGGGTTTTTCGCGCTAATAGGCCTACATTCATTCGCCGGCTACCATATTATATTTCTCGAGTACATCTAAGACGTCATCTACATCTACATCGTCATTGAATGTGAGAGGTTTATTGGCCAAGGCGGTATCCACGGACCAATTCCCAGTTCCACACAATGCATCTAGATCACCCTGAACTTTTGCGATACATCCGCCACAATTGATTTTACTATCGATGGTCATCATTATAATCTTTTTTTAAGTCGAATAGAATTGAATACAACCCCAAGTGAGCTTATGCTCATTGCAATGCTCGCCATCATTGGGGTCAGACTGATTCCAAAAGTAGGGTAGAGTACACCAGCAGCCAAAGGAATCGCCAATAGGTTGTAGCCAAAAGCCCACCATAGGTTTCCTCGAATGGTTTGCATCGTAACCTTACCGAGTTTAAAATAGTCATCAAGCTGTTTTAGTCCGCCACGTGTCAGGACCACATCCGAGTTTTCTTGAGCAGCAGATGTTCCATCAGACAAACTTATGCCTACCGACGCACGCTGCAAGGCGACTGTGTCATTTATACCATCACCGACGAACAAGGTAACCCCTTTTTCACTGTAGGTACTCACTAAAGCTTCTTTGTCCAAAGGCATTAAATCGCTGTGGTAAGTTTTGATACCGAGACTAAAGGCTATTTTGGCTACCGCCGCTTTAGTGTCCCCTGATAAAATTACAGGTGTTATTCCACGAAGCTTTAGTCCTTCAATGAATCTTTTGGATTCAGGTCGCAGCACGTCTTCAAATGTGATAGCGGCCAATACTTGATTCTCCGTAAAGAATAATGAGGTGGTTTGGTCAGGTTCAGGCCACTGGCCACCACTGACTGATTTATACCATTCCACCGATCCTAAGAAATACAATTCACCGTCGATCTTACCCTGAATGCCTTTGCCGGCAATGGCCTTGAACCTTCGCACCTTTGCTGAAGGTCCTTCTCCGGTATATTGTGCGAGTGCTAGATTCAAGGGGTGGTTGCCTTTTTCATTCAATCCGATTATGGCCTCTACTCGTCGTTCTTGTTGCCAATCCAAACTTGTTACTACGGGTTTTCCTCTAGTCAACGTTCCGGTTTTATCCAATAGCGCAAACTCGATGTTTTTCGCATACTGCAATGCCGCTGCTTTTTTTACGAGTAAGCCCTGTTTTGCTCCAGCCCCTGTAGCTGCAATCACAGCGAGTGGCGTGGCAAGCCCCAGTGCACAAGGACAGGCGATGACTAACACATTAATGGCAAAGAGAAATCCTTTTGGTTCACCTAGGCTCAACCAGAGCGTTCCCACGGCAACACTTAATAGGATGATCGAGGGTACGAAGTATTTCGAAATTTGTTGTGTCAAAGCCTCAATCGGAGCGACCGTTGCACGACTTTCTGCAATAGCTTCCGTAAGTTTTCCAAGTGCTGAAGCTCCTCCTGCTTTGGCCACTTTTATAGTGAGTGCTCCGGAACCATTTAAGGTACCTGCCCAAACGGGTGCACCTTCGGATTTATTCAAGGGCATGGGTTCACCAGTGAATGTGCTCTCGTCTATGGTCGATTCGCCTTCAATGACGGTACCGTCTACAGGGACGCGATCCCCTGGTTTTATGACAATAAGATCCCCCTCTTCAAGGCCATCAATAGGCACTTCAACTAACTTTTCCCCACGAAGCAGAAAGGCAGAGTTCGGTTGTAAAGCCAGCAATTCACTCAAGGCTTTACCGTTCTGATGTTTTCCGCGATCCTCGATGAATTTACCGATCAAGATGAAGAAGACAATCAGTCCAGCACTTTCGAAATAGTTTTGATGAGGATTTCCAGAAACCAATCCAATAATGCTCAAAATGAAGGCACTGATGGACCCTAGACTGACAAGCGTGTCCATATTTGTGCTCCATTTTTTGGCCAATTTCAAAGCCTTCATATGAATTTTACGACCGAAGTAAAAGGACACCACAAGTGCTAAGACACCCGTGATTAGTGGGCTCCACCAAACAGAAAGGTGCGCCATTCCTAGTACGAGCAAAGGGATCGCAAAGAAACCGGCGAAAATAAGTTCTCTCTTCGCTCGTTTCAGCTCCACGCGCTCTCGCTTTATTTTTTCTGCGGGAGAAACATAATCGGTCTCGAGGATATAGCCGGCACTTTTCATGTCAGCAACTAAAGCTTCAATATCGAGCTCCTCGAGGTTTACATCGGCTGAAAACGTACCGTTAGCGTAACGAACGTTAACGTTTTCGATGCCGTAATGTCCTTCTGCAATGGTATGCGCACTGTGAGCGCAACCGCTGCATGTCATCCCTTCTAGCGACCAATTAACTTTTGTTTTTCCCATAGCTCAAAGATAAGCAAAAGGCCACTTCGCTTATCTTTGGGGGAGAATATATAAGCATCCAAGAGATCTATGAACCCACTGATAGAATTTCCAAATACACTACATCAAACGCTCGCATTTGACAAAATCTCTACAGCGCATTTTATGCCTGCGGCGCAGCATTGGATGTCGGTCGCGAAGAAGCGTCAAGACGATATCGTCGCAAATCCTGAGCCGCCAAGTTTTTCCAATACAGTGGAGGCACTAGAATTTGCGTCTTTAGAGCTAGGTGTAGTTACCAGTTGCTTTTTCAACTTGAACAGCGCAGAGACTAATGAAGAGATTCAAGCTATCGCCCGAGAATTGAGTCCAATGCTTACCAAATTTGGTAATGAGACCTTACTCAACCCAGAGTTATTTCTTCGCATCAAAGCGGTTTGGGAACAGCGTGAAAGTGAAGAGCTTTCACAAGAAGCCAAGCGTTTACTAAAAGAAACCTACGAGAGTTTTGTTAGAAACGGAGCGTTATTAGAAGGGGAGGATCGCGAGAAACTCACCTCTATTAGCGATACGCTCTCTCGCGCTGGACTCACTTTTGGAGAGCATGTGCTCAAAGAAACTCAAGCATTCGAATATACCACCACTGATCAAGCGATGCTCGAAGGTTTGCCAGAGGGTGTATTGGTCCAGGCGAAAAATACAGCAGAGGAAAAAGGTGTCGAGGGCTATTGGATGGGATTAGATATGCCGACCTACATGAGTATCATGAAGTATGCCGCTCGCCCTGAGTTGCGTGAGTTGTACTATCGTGCCTATGCGTCACGTGGTGCGAATAACGACGAATTCAATAATGAGGAGGTGATCAAAACTTTGGTCAATCAACGACTCGCAAAGGCGCAATTGCTCGGTTTTGAATCTCACGCTGCTTTGACGCTGAGCAAGCGCATGGCACGAACGCCGGATACTGTTTTGTCGTTTTTGGAGGATTTGAAAAAATTGGCCATGCCTGCGGCGCAAAAAGACCTCGAAGCGGTAGAGAACTTTGCTCAAGCGCAAGGGGCCTCACTTCCTTTACATCCATGGGATTTTAGTTATTGGTCTGAGCGACTCAAGAAAGCTACGTTATCCTTGGACGATGAAATTTTGAAGCCTTATTTCCAACTTCAGGGAGTTCTTGGTGGGGCCTTTGAAGTCGCAAATCGACTGTTTGGCTTGCGTTTTGAGAAGAATGCAGAGATCTCCACTTACCATGAAGAAGTAGATGCCTATGAGGTGTTCGATGTACAAGGGTCATTCCTAAGTGTGCTGTATACCGATTTCTTCCCAAGAAGCGGTAAACGAGCAGGTGCTTGGATGACAAGCTACAAGAGTATGTACCAAAAAGACGGTCAAACGGTACGACCACACATCAGCATCGTTTGTAATTTTACTCGACCGACAGCGGACCAGCCAGCTCTTTTGACCTTTAACGAGGTGACTACGTTGTTCCACGAGTTCGGTCACGCTTTACACGGGATGATGGCCGAGGGAACTTATCCTTCGCTAACAGGTACGAGTGTTTACTGGGATTTCGTGGAATTGCCGTCTCAAATCATGGAGAATTGGTGTTACCAGCCAGATGCATTGGCTCTTTTTGCACGTCATTATCAAACGGGAGAGGTACTTCCTGAATCGTATATCGAACGCATTGTTGAGAGTCAGCGTTTCATGGAAGGTTATGCGACTTTACGACAGTTAAATTTCGGCTTCTTGGACATGGCTTGGCATCACAATACCTCACCTTTCGAGGGTGATGTAGTTGACTTTGAAGCTGCTGCTACCAAAGATACCCAGCTCTTTGATGAGGTAGCGGGTACGTTATCCTCGACGGCATTTAGTCACATTTTTCAAGGTGGCTATAGCGCGGGTTACTACAGTTACAAATGGGCTGAAGTACTCGATGCAGATGCCTTCGAACGTTTTGAACAAGAGGGCATATTCTCTAAAGCAGTAGCGAACGATTTCGCACGTATTCTGAGAAGTGGAGGCACTGTAGCTCCTGATGTTTTGTTTGAAGACTTCAGAGGTAGAGCGCCTAAAGTAGATGCACTACTTAAAAGAGCAGGAATCTCAGCAGAGTAGAGGAGTACTTCTTGGAATAAAAGCGAATACATTCACGCACTGTCTTGGAGGAGTGAACATCAATCTTCGAGACGGTGCGTTCTATTTTGAAATCTACGGTAAAGCGCAATTGAGGCTAGAATCAAACCAACAGTAAGACCGATCCAGACACCAAGTGGGCCGTAACTCAATACTACGCCTAAGTAATAGCTCAACGGTACGGCTATGACCCAATAGCTGATAAAGGCAATAATGGTCGGTAAAGTGACGTCTTTAATACCCCGCAGCGCACCGAGTGCGGTAGCTTGAAGTCCATCGGGGATTTGGAAGATGGCCGCAGCAAACATCAAAATGGTGGTATATTTTAATACCTCGGGGTCAGAGCTGTAAAATTCTGGCAAGACATTTCTCATGAGCATGAAGATGATCATAGTCAAAATCATGAGAAAGAAAGTCAGGTGAAAGGTACTTTGTGCGGCAAGTCTAAGGAGTTTAAAATCTCTTCGGCCTAATTGATTTCCAATGCGAATAGTGGCTGCGGCACCGATACCCCCCACCATCATGTAGCTCACTGAGGCAATGTTCAAGGCGATTTGATGCGCCGCTTGCTGCACCGGTCCGATCATACCGACGATCACCCCGCTCATCGCAAAAGCGCCGGCTTCAAACACGTATTGTAAACCGCTCGGTACACCAATACCCAGAATTTCTCTGACGGTAGTCCACTCTACGCGCACGGAGCGCCAGTGTTTCCAATAGCGTTGAAACTTCGCTTGTTTGCGGATATAAAAGGCCATTCCTGCGAGCATGAGGAAACGTGTAGAAAGTGTGCTGACAGCGGCTCCTGCAAGGCCTAATTCTGGAAAGCCCCCCCATCCGGTAATTAACGGGTAGTTCAACAGAACATTTAAAAAATTAGCGGCTAAAGAAACCCGCATGGCAGCTTTAGTATCGCTCAGGCCTTCAGCGAATTGCTTAAAGGCAAAAAATGACATCATTGGGATGATGGAGAACCCCACGATATGAATGTAAGGTAAGGCTGCCTCAACCACCCTAGGATCTTGTCCTAGTAAATGAGCACCTTTGGCAAAAAGTGCTATGGCCCCGTAGATCAATAGGCCAAGAATGCTGTTGAGTACAAGACCGTTCTTGAAGTATTTGGTGACCAATTTCTCGTCCTGCGCACCGTCCGCCCCAGCAATTAGAGGCGTAAGGCCATAGGCCACACCAATAGCAAAGACCATGGGGATAATAAGAACACTTACTGCAAGAGAAATCGCAGCAAGTGGTATGGTTCCGAGGAACTTACCAACCATGATTGAATCGGCGACACTGACCATGATTTGACCTAATTGGCCAATCATAACAGGGTAGGCGAGATTCATACTTATCTTGTACTGCTCGCTATAGGTGCTCCATCGGTACCTCATGAGTTAGATATTGTAACGCTCGACTTCTCGCTGGTAAAATGCTTCCGCTTCTGCGATTAGTCCTTCTAGGGTTTTAGTTAAATCGCCTTCGCTTTCGTCACTAATATCATCAAGCCACTGCACATCGTCGTTTTCTAAATTCAACACGAATGCTGGGAATTCAGTGTGTACAATGAATACGGCCTCTGGCAAGTCGGTATTATCACCAACCAAAAATTTTGGGAAACTCATAATTTGAGATTTGTTTCCGCAAAAGTACGCTTATTTCCTTGCGAATTTCTCTACACAGGCTTTTGTGATTGGACTGTCGCTTAAGATGTGTAAGCGCTCCATTACATTCCTAAACTCTCGTATGTTACCCGTCCAGTCGTAGGCCTTCAATGCCGTGATAGCGTCCTCGGTCAATTCTTTTTTCGCGGCTCCGTATTCATTGGCTACATTTTCTAGAAAATACTCAGCGAGCATTGGAATATCTTCTTTACGGTCGTTGAGACCAGGTACTTTGATCACAATGACACTAAGTCGGTGGTAGAGATCCTCGCGAAATTTGCTGTCAGCAATTTCTTTACGCAAATCTTTGTTTGTTGCTGCGAGTACTCGAACATTCACAGATATACTTTTATCTCCACCTACAGGGGTGACCTTGTGTTCTTGTAGCGCACGTAAAACCTTCGCTTGCGCACTCAAGCTCATATCGCCAATCTCATCTAGAAATAGCGTTCCTCCATTGGCCAATTCGAATTTACCTTTGCGATCTTTCTGTGCACCTGTGAAGGCTCCTTTCTTATGACCAAAGAGTTCGCTTTCTATGAGCTCTGCTGGAATTGCGGCACAGTTTACCTCTACCATGGCAGAATCCGAACGCTCACTTTGCTCGTGAATTTGATGCGCCACTAATTCCTTACCCGAGCCGTTCGGACCGGTGATCAACACACGTGCTTCTGATGGAGCAACTTTAGAAATGAAACCGCGTAGCTCATCCATTTCCTTGCTTTGACCGACCATGGTATATTTCTTACTCACCTTCTTTTTGAGTGTCTTTACCTCTTGCACGAGCGTCTTGCGCTCAAGTGCGTGTCGAACGGTGGAGAGTAGGCGATTCAAATCCGGTGGTTTCGGCAGATAGTCAAAAGCGCCTTTTTTCAAACAATCGACGGCAGTATTGATGTCGCCATGACCACTGATCATGATAACCGGCACATCTCGGTTCACACTCATCATGTGTTCGAGCACTTCAACGCCATCGGTATGCGGCATTTTGATGTCGCAAAACACCAAATCCCAATTACCGTCACCAAAAGTTTCAACAGCGATTTTACCATCCGCAGCTTCTACTATTTCATGGGTTTTATCTTCTTCGAGAAGTATCTTTTTTAGAACACGACGAATGGCGTCCTCATCTTCAATAAGCAGGATTCTACTCATGGGGTCTTTGTTGTTATAGGGTTATACAGCGCCGTTATCACGTTCATCATTCTGTGGATGAACCTCACCTGCACCGACAATACCATCACCGAACTGAGTAATGCGTTCCGGCCCTTTCCAAACGGTTCTTTGTGGGAAAGGAATGATGATGTGGTTTTCACGGAATTGGCGATCAATCTCAAACCGAAGCTCACTCTTGATCTTCTCGACGAAAAATAAATTTCGCGTGTAAAAGTTCAATTCAAAAATCAGCGCACTGTCTCCGAAATCTTTCAATACCACTAAAGGCTCATGCGTTGGGTCGGACTCAGGATGGTTCAGCGCAATATCATTGAGTATCTGAGCAACTTTCTGTGTATCACTTCCGAAAGCTACACTAACTCCTACCGCAAAACGAGTGGTCTCCTCACTATGGGTGAGGTTGATGACGGTTTCGTTGGTCAATTTCGAATTGGGAACAATCAATAAAATATCATCACGCGTTCTCACCGTCGTCGTTCTCAGCCCAACCGCTTCTACTTTCCCGATCTGATCTTGCATTTGTATGATATCGCCAACACTAAGCGTGCGTTCAATCAAAATAATCACCCCCGAACTTAAATCCTTGAAGGCATCCTGCAAACCTAAACCCAAACCGACAAACAAGGCGGTCGATGCAGCTAACAGAGCGGTAACTTTGACCCCGACTGTTTCAAGCGCAACGACAATGACCACCGTATAGATGAGGTATTTAGAAATCTGGAGAATGGTATACCTACGGCCTTCGTCATAAGAGGTTCCAATCTTACTGCGCATGAAAACGCGGCGCAACGTCCAAAATCCAAAACGCGCAGCGGCAAAGAGGAAAATGACCTGCAACACACCCTTCACGGATACGCGCAAGAAATCATTGGTCCATAATTTATAGCTCAATAAATTACTGAGCCATTCAGATATGCTTGTTAGTATTTCAGCCATTTATATAGTTCTTTCCAAGTCACTTTTTTACCGTACATCAAGATACCTACTCGATAGATTTTTCCGGCAATGCCTACTACTGCAAAGAACGTACCTATGAGTATAGCACCACTCAGGAATACCTGCCAAATTGGAATTCCGAAGGGAAGTCGAATCATCATGCTAATGGGAGAGGTGAGGGGGAACATACTCATCCAAAAAGCCAATGTTCCATTGGGTTCCTGTATAATGTTCATGGCCGTAACGATGGCAATAATCATGGGTGCGGTTACAGGGAGCATAAATTGCTGGCTATCGGCTTCTTGGTCAATTGCCGATCCAAGTGCTGCAAACAACGCACTGTACAAGAAGTATCCTCCAAAGAAATAGAACGCAAAACCACCCAATACAAGTGGGAAGTTGATGCTTCTTATCATGTCAAAAATTTGAAGGCCTTCAATATTGCTAACATCTGGGGCTCCCATTCCAGGGGCACCAGCACCAGCACTTTGAGCAAGTAAGTCCGGGAAAACAAAGGTGCTTACTACGCCGTAGATAGTCGTGCATAGAATGATCCAAATCAAAAATTGGACGACACCCACTAAACCGATCCCTAATATTTTACCAAGCATCAGCTGATAGGGACGAACACTTGATATGATGACTTCGACGATTCTGCTCGTCTTTTCTTCTATCACACCGCGCATCACTTGAACCGAGTAGAAGAATATGAAGAAATAGATGAGCATACCGGCGATATAGCCTAAGCCCATTTTCAGAGGTGTTGCACTAGTCTCTTCGCTACCTTCTTCTTCTCCGAGGGTAAAGCTTCGTATGGATACAGAAGTTTTTGCCTGGGCAACTACATCAGGATCAACTCCCTGACGAAGCAGTTTTTGTTTATTGATTCGCTCTTCAAGCAGGTTCTCAATGAACCGTTGCAAGTCGATACTAATGTCTTCTTTGCCGAAGAGCAACATGTTTTTTCGTATGAAATCCGGATCCCAACCTTCTCCGGAAGGGATGTAGAGCAATGCGTCTTTTTCAGAGTTGCGCAGGAATTCTTTGGCCAATTCTAAATCAAACTCCGTCGGATTTAAATAATCCAACGCGTATTGTTCCGTACCTACTTCGGGTAATAAAAGCGACGGCTCATCCAAAACCACGATTTGTTTGTTCTCCTCGGGCATACTGGCTAGTAAGCCAGGGACAATCATCAGCGCTGCAAAAAGCACTGGCGCAATGAGGGTGACGAGTAAAAAAGTCTTCTTGCGAACTCTGGTGAGAAACTCACGCTGTATAATCAGTAAAATAGGGCTATTCATGGCTTAAGCTTTAGGTCCGTTTTCAACAATGTCAATGAAGATATCACCTACACTGGGTAACACTTCTTCAAATCCTACTAAGATTTCTCTCTTAGCGAGATCAATGATGACCTCTGATGGGTACTCATCAAACTTGAGTATGGATGAATATCCGGTGTGCAATTTCTCGTTACTTACGAGCGCCTCATTATTAAATTCTATAGGTTCTTTGGTTACCACGGAATACGTTCCGTTCTTGTACTTTTTACGAATATCCAAAAGAGGGCCTTCAACCATCACCTGACCATTGTTGATTAAACCAATATGGTCACAGATCTCTTCAACACTTTCCATACGGTGTGTGGAAAATATGACGGTAGCTCCTTCGCTATTTAAACGCTTGATTTCTTTCTTAATAAGGTTGGTATTGATAGGGTCGAATCCCGTGAAGGGTTCGTCAAAAATCAATAATTCAGGTTCATGCAACACCGTAGTCACAAACTGAACCTTTTGAGCCATCCCTTTGCTGAGGTCCTCCACTTTCTTATCCCAGAACGACACCATATCTAATCGTTCAAACCAGCTCCGCGCACGTTGCTTTGCTTCGGGAGAGGTTAACCCTTTGAGTTTAGCGAGATACAACACCTGTTCCCCTACTTTCATCTTCTTGTAAAGTCCGCGTTCCTCAGGTAGATAACCAATGCGAGCGATATCCCTAGGCTGTAACAATTCATCCCCGAAGTACACTTCACCTGAATCTGGTGCGGTGATTTGGTTCATGATACGTATAAACGAAGTTTTTCCTGCGCCATTGGGCCCGAGCAGGCCGTAAATGCTGCCTTTTGGAATACTAAGGTCTACTTGGTCGAGCGCTACTTTTTTATTGTAATGCTTGCTTACTTTTTTAGCTGAGATCATAGTTAGGGTTTAAATCATTTCATTTGCCCGTTCTCTTTGAGGCAAAAAAAACTCCCGCTTTTAACACGGGAGTTTGAAGATATAAAATTGTAGGTTAAGAGAACATTTCTTTTACTCGATCGAAGAACCCTTTATCTGATTTTCCGGGGTTCGGAGTGAAATTGGAGCTCGTTTTTAATAATTCAATTGCTTTCTTTTCTTCCGAACTTAGGCTTTTCGGAACCCAAACATTGACGTGAATGAGTTGATCTCCTCTTCCGTAACCTTGAACACTTGGAAGACCTTTGTTTTTAAGTCTGAGAATTTTACCCGGCTGTGTACCTCCGTCGATGGTCACTTTTACCATGCCGCTTACTGTTGGAATTTCTACCGCAGTTCCGAGTGCTGCATCGGGGAAGCTAAGGTTGAGTTCGTAGTGGAGATTCTCGCCATCTCTTGTGAGGTGCTCGTGCTCAATTTCTTCAATCAACACTATCAAATCTCCAGGAACACCACCTAATGCATCGTTTCCTTTACCACCTACGCGAAGCTGCATACCATCTTGTACACCCGCAGGAATCTTTACGCTTACTACTTCTTCTTTGCGCTCTAAACCATCGCTTCCAACACCAGAAGGTTTCTTGTCCACGATCTTTCCTGCACCATTACATGTTGAACAAGTTGCAGCTGTGCGCATCTGTCCAAGAATGGTATTGGTGACTTGTTGTACTTGTCCAGCTCCATTACAGGTCGAACAGGTTTTGAACGTGACACCGTCTGCAACTTTCGCTCTACGAATCTTGATTTTCTTTTCAACGCCTTCAGCTATTTCTTCCAAAGTGAGTTTCACTTTGATTCGTAGGTTGCTGCCTTTGACTTGACGACGACCTCCGCCACCACCACCGAAACCACCGAAACCACCAAAGCCACCACCGCCGCCTTGGCCTCCGAAGATATCGCCGAACATGTCAAAAATATCGTTCATGTTGCCGTGGAAGCCACCTCCGCCTCCTGCACCTGCACCGAAGGCTTGATGACCGAACTGGTCGTATTTACGACGTTTCTCCTCATTTCCTAGGATGTCATAAGCTTCCGCAGCTTCTTTGAATTTTTCCTCGGCATCCTTATCGTCTGGATTGCGATCCGGGTGAAACTTCAGAGCGACTTTCCGGTACGCCTTTTTGATTTCATCTTGGCTGGAGCTTTTACTTACGCCAAGCACATCATAATAGTCGCGTTTTGCCATCTTATGCTTCTTTACCCACTACAACTTTTGCGTAGCGAATTACTTTATTTCCAATCATATACCCTTTTTCTACCTCGTCGATCACCTTCCCGGCGAGATCTGGGGTAGGAGCAGGAATCTGGGTAATAGCCTCCATCTGTTCTACATCAAAAGCTTTACCGATACTGCTTTCCATAGCAGAAAGACCTTTTCCTTTTAAAGTTTCGGTCATTTTGTGCTGAATCAATCGAAGTCCCTCAAGTACAGAAGCATTCTCTTCCGTTTCTTCTGTGTTTTTAAGGGCTCTGTCAAAATCGTCCATTACTGGAAGCAAAGCTGCTAAAGTGTCTTTATTTGCACTTTCCATAAGTTCAAGACGTTCTTTAGCTGTCCTACGTCTGAAATTTTCGAATTCAGCATAAAGGCGAAGATTTTGATCTTTCAAATCCTTTACTTCGGCTTCAAGTTTCTCTACAGGATCCATCTCAGAAGTCTTGTTATCATTGACTTCGGAGTTATTTTCATTACTCTCTTCTGGAGTGGTATCCATTGTGTTTTGTTCTGTTTCCTCGTTGGTATTTACCTTTTCTTCTGACATGATGGATGCTCTTTTATCCTTATTACACTACCTCTTTTGCAAAATGCTCGCCAAGACAAGCGTTTCTGACACCTTGTCAGCGGTTGGCAAAAATAAGACCATAAAAAAGGGCAACAGCATAGCTATCACCCTTTTTTAAAAGATGTTTGAATCGTATTACCTTTTCAAAGAAGCTAAGGTGTTTTCCAAAGCTTTTCCGCGAAGGTTCTTTTTGATAATGATTCCTTCTCCATCTATCAAGAAAGTGGCAGGAATACTATTGACTCCGTAGGTTTGAGCTGCTGCATTTCTCCAGTACTGAAGATCACTCACATGATTCTCCCAAATCAATCCATCCTGAGCGATACCTTTTTCCCAAGCACCTTTGGCTTGATCTAAACTGACAGAAAAAACTTCGAATCCGTCTCCGTTTCTAAAAGCGGCGTCCTTGTACTGATTGTAAGTACGGACCACATTTGGGTTTTCCATGCGACACGGGCGACACCAAGAAGCCCAGAAATCGATGAGTACTACCTTACCTTTCAAATCTGATAGTTTGCGAATATTACCTTGTGGGTCGCGCATGGCAATTTCAGGCGCTTTATCTCCAATGGTCAGTGACGCTAGTTGAGACTCTTCATTCAGATCGGGACGAGCCGTAGAATAGGTGGACTGAGAAGATGTTGTTCCAAAACCTATGGCCACTACAGCCGCAATAGCGAAGATGCGTTTTACTGTTTTCATCTTTCTTAAGGGTATTTTGAGTTAATGATTATCGTGGGGGACACGACTAATGGTTACAATCTAACAATTTCTGCGCCAATAGCTTTTAGACGACCGTCGATATTTTCGTAACCGCGGTCAATCTGATTGATATTGTGTATGGTCGAGGTGCCTTCTGCGCTCAATGCGGCGATGAGCAAACTAACCCCTGCGCGAATATCAGGTGATGTCATTGTAGTAGCGCGCAATGGCGATTGCTTGTCCAGTCCGATCACTGTTGCACGGTGCGGATCACATAAGATGATTTGAGCACCCATATCGATGAGTTTATCAGTGAAGAACAACCTGCTCTCGAACATTTTCTGGTGAATCAATACTGATCCACGCGCTTGGGTAGCGGTGACAAGAATGATACTCAACAAATCCGGAGTGAATCCAGGCCATGGTGCATCTGCGATAGTCATGATGGAACCGTCAATAAAGCTTTCGATCTCATAGTGATCGTGAGCGGGAATGTGAAGGTCGTCTCCTTTGAGTTCAGTGTGGATTCCCAATCGACGGAAGACGGTTGGAATAATACCTAAATCAGGGTAGCTCACATCTTTAATCGTGATATCCGATCCGGTCATCGCTGCAAGTCCAATCCAAGATCCAATCTCGATCATATCAGGAAGTATACGATGAGTCGTTCCGCCTAATTCACCTACTCCTTCGATATGAAGCATGTTGGATCCAATTCCGTCAATCTTCGCACCCATTCGAACAAGCATTTTACAAAGCTGTTGCAAATAAGGCTCACATGCGGCATTGTAGATGGTGGTTTTACCTTTGGCCATGACGGCCGCCATCACCACATTAGCAGTACCCGTAACAGAGGCCTCGTCAAGAAGCATATAGGTACCCTTGAGTTCGGAGGCATCCACACTGTAGAAGGTGTCTTTAGAATCGTAGTTGAATTTTGCCCCTAGTTTTTGGAAGCCCAAGAAGTGTGTGTCCAAACGACGACGTCCAATCTTATCGCCACCGGGTTTAGGAATGTAAGCCTTTCCAAATCTTGCCAATAGTGGCCCCACAATCATGATTGAACCGCGAAGACTCGCTCCCTTCTGTTTGAACGTTTCACTAGTTAAATAGTCCAGGTTGACGTTTTCAGCTTTGAAGGTGTAATCTCCGTGCCCATTTTTCTTAACATAAACCCCTAAATCACCGAGAAGGTCAATCAGTTTATTTACATCCACAATATCAGGAATGTTCGTTATTCGAACTTCCTCTGGAGTGAGTAGCACAGCACAAAGAATTTGCAAAGTTTCATTCTTAGCTCCTTGCGGTGTGATCGTTCCACCTAATTTCTTTCCTCCTGTAATTTTAAAGGTTCCCATGAATTAATATCTCCTTTTCTTTTTCTTGTGGTTATTGTTTTGCGGCTTCTTCTTCAATCCAGAATTGCGTTCTGCAGGGATGATGTTGAATGCCTTAGTATGCGGCAATTCAAATTCGGTCAAGGCTAATTCTCCCTCGCTCATCTCGCTCAAATCTGTTTTAATCGTCTCGTCACTTACTGTGTCCTTGTTGTATTTGAGGTAGTTTCTTTTCATAGCATAAGCAATGCCGTAGATCAAAGCGTCTTTTTCCTCGCCATTTTCCATGCTTCTAGCGCGGGCGATCATGGTTTTTACGATAGACCCATAGTGACGGAATTTGCGACTCTTTTTCGGATAAGGAACTTCATCTGGTAAGCCGTCGAAGCTCTCTTCCGTTGGAATCGGATAAGGACAATCTACATCCAATTTGAAGTCGGACATGATGAACAAATGGTCCCAAAGTTTGTGCGCGTAATCCGGCGCATCTCGTATAGCAGGGTTTAAATTCCCAATGACATCTATGATGCTCTGGGCGACCTTGCTACGGTGTTCACGGTCTTCGATGGTAAGGCAATAATCCACCATTCGTTGCACATTTCTGCCGTATTCGGGTATTTTGAGCAATGAACGCTCCGTATTGTATTCCATGAGTTCAATAAACTAAATTCTTAGATTAGACCGCGCGCACTTTTGCAAATTTTAGCAACAATCGCTTTTCGCCAGCATTATCGAAGGTGATAATAGCTTTGGCGTCGGCACCTTCACCTTCGAGCGACTTAATGGTTCCTAAACCAAATCTACCATGCACAACGCGCATGCCTTCTGACATTTGATCCGGTGTGAGGTTATCTCCACTTGCTTCGAAACTCGCGCCGGCTCTGTTTACAGGGGTCAATTCCTTACCGCGCAAGGTAGGTTTCTTTCGTGCAGGTTCCGCCCCAGGCCCGGTGTTCTTCACCTTTTTACCAGATTGTGCGCCTTTACTGCCCCAATTTTTGTCTCTTCCCTGGTATACGGTTTGACCTTTAGCATTACCTCGATCACCAAAACCGCCCCCGAAAGCATTGTCCAAAGCTGGAGAAGAAAAAGAAGTAGGAGAGAAGTCCGGTACTTGAATGTCTAGGAATTGATCGTCAATCTCATCAATAAATCTTGAAGGCTCACAATCAATCAATTTCCCCCAGCGATATCGGGTATGTGCATAGCTCAAATGGGCGCGCTTCTCCGCTCGAGTCAAGGCGACATAAAACAATCGACGTTCCTCCTCTAACTCGCTACGTGAACCGCTACTCATCATAGACGGAAATAAATTCTCTTCCATGCCCACCACATAGACGTACGGGAATTCCAAACCTTTCGCCAGGTGAATGGTCATCATACTTACTTTCGGAGTGCCGTCATCTACCTCGTTGTCACGATCCGTGAGAAGGGCGACATCTGACAAGAAATTGGCAAGTGATGGATCTCCTTCTGCGAGTTCCTTCTGCTGTTCGGAGAAGTCCTTAATTCCATTCAGCAACTCCTGCACGTTTTCATATCTAGTGACACCTTCAGGCGTTTTGTCTTCACCAAGAACTTTAATCAGACCTACACTTTTTGCTACATGTGCCACAGTATCAAAGGCATCATGCTGCTTTGCGATAACGGCAAAAGAATTGATTAACACGGTGAAATCATGAATCTTCTTTATGGTCGGCTTGTTCAAGCCGGTAGGCAAAGTGTGTAGTTTCTCACAGGTCTCCCAAAGGGAAAAGTTGTGCTGCTCTGCGGCAAGTGTAAGCTTGGCCAAAGTAGTCGCTCCAATGCCTCTCGCTGGGTAATTGATCACTCTCCTGAAAGCTTCTTCGTCTTTTGGGTTGATCACCAAACGCAAGTAAGAAAGCACATCTTTGATCTCTTTACGTTGGTAGAAACTTAACCCGCCGTAAATCTTGTAGGGTATGTTCTTTTTACGCAGCGCATCCTCAAAACTTCGGCTTTGTGCATTTGTACGGTATAAGATACAGAACTCGTCGTGTTTGGCGCCTTCGTTCATTGCTGTTTGCCAAACATTCGTAGCTACATAGTTTCCCTCATCGGTGTCTGAGATGCTTTTGTGAACTATGATTTTTTCACCGCTATTGTTTTGCGTCCAAACATTCTTTTGGATCTGGTCTTTATTTTTCGCGATGATACTATTGGCCGCCTGAACTATATTATTGGTCGAACGGTAGTTCTGTTCCAATTTAAACAACTTCGTATCGGGGTAGTCCTTTTGGAAGTTGAGGATGTTTCTGATGTTCGCACCGCGGAACGCATAGATACTCTGTGCGTCATCACCAACAATACAGATGTTCTCGAATTTGGCCGCAAGCGCTTTAACGATCAAATATTGACTGTGGTTGGTATCCTGATACTCATCCACTAATATGTATTTGAACCGATCTTGATATTTAGCCAACACATCTGGAAACTTATACATCAATTCATTGGTCTTCAACAAAAGATCATCAAAGTCCATACATCCAGCTCTAAAGCAACGGTCGCAGTATGCCTGGTAAATTTCTCCAAACATGGGCATTTTTGCTGCGCTATCTTGAGCCTGCAGCTCACCGTTTTGAAAATAAGCTTTTGGGGTAATCAGATTGTTCTTTAAGGAACTAATCCTTGAGCTCACGCTTTTTGCCTTGTAAATCTCCTTGTCTAGATTTTTCTCTTTTATAATGTTCGTGACCACCTTTTTAGCATCATCGGCATCGTAGATGGTGAAATTCGAGGGGTAGCCCAATTTTTCTGCTTCAATTCTTAAAATTCGAGCGAACACGCTGTGAAAGGTTCCCATCCATAAATTTTTCGCCTCTCCATCGCCCACCATTTTTCCAATCCGCTCTTTCATTTCGCGAGCCGCCTTATTGGTAAACGTTAGTGAAAGAATGTTAAAGGCGTCTACGCCTTTCTCGAGTAGATAGGCTATTCGAAAAGTAAGGACGCGGGTTTTACCCGAGCCTGCGCCGGCAATAACCATTACAGGTCCTTCCGTTTGCATAGCGGCTTTGCGCTGTGCTTCGTTGAGTTGATCTAGAAAATGTGCCAAGGATATTGCTATTAGATAGACAGAAGAACAAAGTTACTTTTTCCGTTCGCTTATACAATAGATACCCCATACCATCGACGACTATTTATCCTCGCTTTTCAACATAAAGCTTAATTATTTCATTCTTAGCGAATTATTTTACTCTCACTACGCTTGGATGTGGAAATATTTCCACTACATTTGCAGTCCCCAAAAAATGGGGTAACTGATTATTGGAATAAACTAGAAATCAAAAGGTACGTATGCCAACGATTCAACAGCTTGTAAGAAAAGGTCGCAAACAGATCAAACAAAAAAGTAAATCTGCTGCGCTGGATTCCTGCCCACAACGCAGGGGTGTATGTACTCGTGTCTACACAACGACGCCGAAAAAACCAAATTCGGCAATGCGTAAGGTGGCAAGGGTGCGTCTATCAAATGGAAATGAAGTTAATGCCTACATCGGTGGAGAAGGGCACAACCTACAAGAGCACAGTATCGTGCTTGTACGTGGAGGTCGTGTCAAAGATTTGCCGGGGGTTCGCTACCACATTGTTCGTGGTGCACTCGATACTGCAGGTGTAGACGGAAGAACTCAACGCCGCTCGAAGTACGGAGCTAAGCGTCCAAAAGCCAAAAAATAATACACTCAGACATTAAGAACTCATGAGAAAAGCAAGAGCTAAAAAGCGTCCGTTATTACCGGATCCAAAGTTTAACGACACGCTAGTAACGCGTTTCGTAAACAACTTGATGTTGGACGGCAAGAAGTCAATCGCCTTCAACATTTTCTATGATGCTATCGATATCGTGTCTGAGAAGACAGAAGGAAATGGTCTAGAGACTTGGAAAGAAGCTTTGAACAATGTGATGCCTCACGTAGAAGTACGTAGCCGTCGTGTTGGTGGTGCAAACTTCCAGATCCCTATGCAAGTTCGTCCAGAACGTAAGGTAACCCTCGGTATGAAGTGGATGATCTCTTACGCACGCGGTCGTAACGAACGTTCAATGGCACAAAAACTAGCCGCTGAAATCATCGCTGCTTCTAAGGAAGAAGGTGCTGCAGTTAAGAAGCGTACGGAAGTACACAGAATGGCTGAGGCAAACAAAGCATTCTCACACTTCAGATTCTAATAGTAGATTATCATGGCTAAAGGAAACAGAGATTTAAAGTTCACTCGTAATATTGGTATTGCTGCGCACATTGATGCGGGTAAGACTACTACTACTGAGCGTATTCTATATTACACAGGTGTAAGTCACAAGATTGGTGAGGTACACGATGGTGCTGCAACCATGGACTGGATGGAGCAAGAGCAAGAGCGTGGTATTACAATCACCTCTGCAGCGACTCACTGTGAGTGGCGTTACAACAATCAAGCTTACGAGATCAATATTATCGATACTCCTGGACACGTTGATTTTACCGTAGAGGTAGAGCGTTCATTACGTGTTTTGGACGGTGTTGTTGCATTGTTCTCTGCGGTTGATGGTGTAGAGCCTCAATCAGAAACTGTATGGCGTCAGGCGGACAAGTACCGCGTGCCACGTCTTGGTTTCGTAAATAAAATGGACCGTCAAGGTGCTGACTTCTTCAATGTATGTCGTCAGGTGAAAGAGATGTTGGGTGGGAATCCAGTTGCTCTTCAAGTACCTATCGGTGATGAAGCAGAATTCAGAGGAGTTGTTGATTTGATTAGCAAAAAAGCTATCGTTTGGAATGAGGATGACATGGGTATGACCTATGAAGAAATCGAGATTCCAGCGGATCTTCTTGATACTGTGAACGAAAAGCGTGCAGAACTAATTGAAGCTGTAGCAGAGTACGATGAATCATTGATGGAGAAATTCTTCGAAGACGAAGAGAGCATCACTGACGATGAAATCATCGCTGCTTTACGTGCTGCGACTATTGACATGAGCATCATTCCTATGATGTGTGGTTCTGCATTTAAGAACAAAGGAGTACAGGCTATGCTTGATGCAGTAATGCGTTACTTGCCATCACCACTTGATGTTGAAGCAATCGAAGGTACTAATCCAGATACAGGTGATGCAGATTCGCGTCAACCGTCTGTTGATGAGCCTTTCTCTGCTCTAGCATTTAAAATTGCAACTGACCCGTTCGTTGGTCGTTTGTGTTTCTTCCGTGTATATTCAGGTTTCCTAGATGCGGGTTCTTACGTTAAGAACACACGTTCAGGTAAGAAAGAGCGTATCTCTCGTATCTTCCAAATGCACTCTAACAAGCAAGAGCCAATCGATCAGATTTCTGCAGGTGATATCGGTGCTGGTGTTGGTTTTAAAGACATCCGTACTGGTGATACTCTTTGTGATGAGAAAGCGCCTATCGTACTCGAGTCTATGACTTTCCCTGAGCCAGTAATTGGTATCGCAGTGGAGCCTAAGTCTAAGGCAGATGTAGATAAGATGGGTACTGCTCTAGCAAAACTATCTGAAGAAGATCCAACATTCCGTGTTCAGACGGATGAGGCTTCTGGCCAGACTATTATCTCTGGTATGGGTGAGCTTCACTTAGATATCTTGATTGATCGTATGAAGCGTGAATTCAAGGTTGAGGTGAACGTTGGTGAGCCACAGGTAGAATACAAAGAAGCATTGAGAGCAACTGCTAGTCACCGTGAGGTTTACAAGAAACAAACTGGTGGTCGTGGTAAGTTCGCTGATATCGTGTTTGAAATCTCTCCTGTTGATGAGGACTTCGAAGGTGAAGGTTTACAGTTTGTCAATGAGGTGAAAGGTGGTAACGTTCCTAAAGAATTTATCCCTTCAGTTGAGAATGGTTTCAAAGCTTCATTGTCAAACGGTCCATTGGCTGGGTTTAACGTAGATAGCGTTAAGGTTGTATTGAAAGATGGTGGTTTTCACCCTGTGGATTCTGACCAACTGTCTTTTGAACTTGCTGCTAAGCTTGGTTTTAAAGAATCAGCGAAGAAGGCATCTCCAGTGATTATGGAACCGATCATGAAACTTGAAGTAGTTACTCCAGAGGAGTACATGGGTGATATCGTTGGTGATTTGAACCGTCGTCGTGGTCAAGTAAACGACATGTCGGATCGTAACAACGCTAAGGTTGTTAAAGCTGATGTGCCATTGTCAGAAATGTTTGGATACGTAACAACGTTGCGTACTTTAAGTTCTGGCCGTGCTGCATCAACTATGGTATTCTCTCACTATGCAGAGACACCAGCCAGCATCTCAGAGAAGGTAATCGAAGAATCAAAAGCTTAATAATAGACTACAATGAGTCAAAAAATTCGCATCAAGCTTAAGTCATACGATCACAATCTAGTAGATAAGTCTGCTGAGAAGATCGTTAAGACTGTGAAGAGTACCGGCGCAGTAGTAAACGGGCCAATCCCGCTTCCTACAAACAAGCGTATTTACACGGTGCTCCGCTCACCACACGTAAACAAGAAATCACGCGAGCAGTTCCAGCTAAGCAATTACAAGCGTTTGTTGGACATCTACTCATCATCATCTAAGACCATTGATGCATTGATGAAGTTAGAGTTGCCGAGTGGAGTAGAAGTAGAAATCAAGGTCTAACAGTAGATCAAATTTAAATTCCAGAAAAGATGCCAGGATTAATTGGTAAAAAAGTCGGAATGACCAGCATTTACAGTCCAGAGGGTAAGAACCTTCCATGTACCGTACTAGAAGTAGGTCCATGTGTGGTTACTCAAATCAAGACTGAGGATGTCGATGGTTACAATGCTATCCAGCTAGGCTGGGGCGAGGCGAAAGACAAAAACACCTCTAAAGCATTGCAAGGGCACGTACAGAAGGCTAGTACCTCTGCTAAGAAAAAATTCGTTGAATTTACAGACTTCGAAGGCGAAATCGCTTTGGGCCAGGTGCTCACAGTGGACCTTTTTGAGGAAGGGGACTTCGTAGATGTTGCCGGTACTTCTAAAGGTAAAGGTTTCCAAGGGGTAGTTAAGCGTCACGGTTTTGCCGGTGTGGGTCAAGCGACTCACGGTCAACACAACCGTCTACGTGCACCAGGTTCAATTGGTGCAGGTTCTGACCCTTCTCGTGTATTCAAGGGCATGCGCATGGCCGGCCGTATGGGTGGTAAGCGTGCGAAAGTTCAAAACTTAGTGGTTTTGAAAGTTGACGCAGAGAAGAACTTGCTCGTAGTTAAAGGCTCTGTTCCAGGAGCTAAGAATTCAACCGTAATTATCGAGAAGTAATGGATTTCAAGGTATTAGACATCAACGGTAAAGAGACCGCAAACAGCGTCAAGTTAGACGCATCTGTATTCGGTATTGAAGCAAACGATCATAGCATCTACCTAGACGTTAAGCAGTTCTTAGCGAATGCTCGTCAAGGTACGCACAAATCTAAGGAGCGTGGTGAAATCAACCGCACTACTAAGAAGCACCACAAGCAAAAAGGTACTGGTGGCGCTCGTGCAGGTTCTATGAGATCACCTATCCAACGTGGTGGTGGTACAGTCTTCGGACCGCGCCCTCGTAACTACGGGTTCAAATTGAACAAAAAGGTGAAGCAACTCGCTCGTCGTTCAGCTTTGTCGATCAAAGTAAAAGAGGAAAACTTTAAGGTAGTTGAGAACTTCACTTTTGAAGCGCCAAAGACTAAGAGTTTCCAGAACGTATTGGCAGCCTTGGGCTTAGACAATAAAAAATCGCTCTTCATACTTGGAGATTACGATAAAAACATATATTTGTCATCCCGCAATTTAGAAGGGGTTAAAGTTGTAAACTCTTCAGAATTAAGTACTTACGATATTATGAACGCTTCAACAGTGGTTATGTCAGTAGGTGCAGTTGAAAAAGTAACAGCGATTTTAAGCTAATTGAGCTATGAATATTTTGATTAAACCAATCATTACTGAGAAGGCAACAGCGCAAAGCGAAGACTTAAACGTTTACGCTTTCGAGGTAGCTCGATCAGCTAACAAGGTTGAGATTAAGAAAGCTGTAGAAGCATTCTACGGCGTAAGTGTAGAGAGTGTTCGCACTGCAATCGTTCCTGCTAAGTTCCAAACCAAGTATACAAAAGCTGGTTTGGTTCGTGGTAGAAAGCCTGCTTACAAAAAAGCTATGGTTAAGGTTGCAGGTGGTGAAACCATCGATTTATACGGTAATATCTAATTACAATGGGTGTAAAGAAATTAAAACCAATTACTCCTGGTCAGCGTTTTCGTGTAGTCAACGACTTTGAGCAAGTTACGGCAGCGAAACCAGAGAAGTCCCTCGTGAAGGGTAAGACCAAGAGCGGTGGTCGTAACAACAGCGGACGCATGACTATGCGTTACGTTGGTGGTGGCCACAAGCAAAAAGTACGTACAGTAGATTTCAAGCGTGACAAGTTCGGTGTCCCTGCTACTGTTAAATCAATCGAATACGATCCATTACGCTCTGCGTTCTTGATGCTATTAGTTTATGCTGATGGTGAAAAGCGTTACTCAGTAGCTGTAACTGGTGTAAAGGTTGGTGATAAACTAGTGAGCGGTCAAGGCGCAGCACCTGAAGTAGGTAATGCATTGCTCTTGAGCGAAATCCCATTGGGTACTATTATCTCTAACATCGAGATGCGTCCTGGTCAAGGTGCAATCATTGCACGTTCGGCAGGAACATTCGCGCAGCTTGTTGCTCGTGAGGGTAAGTACGCTATCGTTAAGTTGCCTTCAGGTGAGACTCGTATGATTCTTACTACTTGTATGGCTACTATCGGTACTGTAAGTAACTCAGAGCACATGCTTCAAGTTAGCGGTAAAGCTGGTCGTAGCAGATGGCAAGGTCGTCGCCCACGTGTACGTGGTGTAGTAATGAACCCGGTTGATCACCCAATGGGTGGTGGTGAAGGTCGTGCGTCAGGGGGTCATCCTCGTTCGCGTAACGGTATTCCAGCTAAGGGTTACAAAACTCGCGCGCCTAAGAAGGCTACAAATAAGTATATCATCGAACGTAGAAAGAAATAATCTGAAAGTATATGGCACGTTCGCTTAAAAAAGGACCTTACATCCACTACAAACTCGAGAAGAAAGTTCTCGCTAACGTGGAAAGTGGTAAGAATACTGTGATCAAAACTTGGTCTCGTGCATCAATGATTTCTCCGGATTTCGTTGGTCAGACAATCGGAGTTCACAATGGAAAGACTTTCGTACCTGTTTACGTAACTGAAAACATGGTAGGTCACAAGCTAGGTGAGTTCTCTCCAACTCGTAACTTCCGTGGTCACGGAAAAAATAAGAAGTAATAAGAGATGGGAGCTAGAAAAAGACAAGCAGCTGAAACGCTCAAGGCAGCGAAGAAAGCAATTGCAATTGCCAAGCTTAATGATTGCCCAACTTCACCTCGCAAAATGCGTTTGGTTGCAGACCAGATTCGTGGCGTTGAAGTAGAGAAGGCATTGGCCATCCTTAAGTACAGCCCGAAAGAGGCATCACTTCGTTTGGAGAAACTTCTCCTTAGCGCTATTGCCAACTGGCAAGCGAAAAACGAAGGTGCTAACCTCGAAGAGGCTGGTTTGATAGTTAAAGAAATCAGTGTAGATGGTGGCCGTATGCTTAAGCGCATTCAGGCAGCTCCACAGGGTCGCGCGCACCGCATTCGCAAGCGCAGCAACCACGTGACATTGATTGTTGGTAGTAAAGAATCTTAAGAAGGGAAACATGGGACAAAAAACCAACCCTATTGGCAATAGATTGGGAATCATCCGTGGCTGGGACAGCCAGTGGTACGGTGGTCGCAACTATGGCGAGAAAATCGCAGAGGATGCCAAGATCAGAAAGTATTTGTACGCACGTCTCTCTAAGGCGAGTATCAGTCGTATTATCATCGAGCGCACATTGCGTTTGGTAACAGTTACGGTTACTACTGCTCGTCCTGGTGTTATCATCGGTAAAGGTGGTCAGGAAGTAGACAAGCTAAAGGAGGAGTTGAAAAAACTCACAGGCAAAGAGGTTCAAATCAATATTTACGAGATCAAGCGTCCTGAGCTTGATGCTAAATTGGTTGCTGACTCTATTGCTCGTCAGATTGAAGGACGTGTTAGTCACCGTCGTGCAATCAAAATGGCTATCTCAGCTGCGATGCGTATGGGAGCTGAGGGTATCAAAGTATTGATCTCTGGTCGTGTGAACGGTGCTGAAATGGCTCGTTCTGAAATGTACAAAGACGGTCGTACTCCATTGAGTACTTTCCGTGCAGATATTGATTACCACTTGAGTGAAGCACACACAACTTATGGCCGTTTAGGTATCAAGGTGTGGATCATGAAAGGTGAAGTTTATGGCAAGCGTGATCTAAGCAACCAACTCGGTTCTACTAAGTCTAGTGGTGGTCGTGGACGTGGAGGAAAGCGCAATAACCGCAAATAAGATTAGAGATGTTACAGCCAAAACGCACAAAGCATAGAAAAGTCTTTAAAGGCAAAATGAAAGGCAACTCTCAGCGTGGAGCAGAGTTGAGCTTCGGTTCTTACGGATTGAAATCTTTGGATTCAAAGTGGATTACTGCACGTCAGATTGAGGCTGCTCGTGTTGCTGCTACTCGTTACATGAAACGTGAAGGTCAGATGTGGATTCGTATTTTCCCAGATAAGCCTATCACTAAAAAGCCTCTAGAGGTACGTATGGGTAAAGGTAAAGGTGGTGTAGAATACTACGCTGCTGTTGTTAAACCAGGTCGTATCATGTTCGAAATCGATGGTATTCCTTTTGATGTAGCGCAAGAAGCATTGCGTCTAGCTGCACAAAAGCTACCGGTACGCACCAAGCTGGTAATTCGTAGAGATTTACAAGACTAATCTTAAGAGTCATGAAATACAACGAGATTAAAGAAATGACGACTGCTGATTTGGCAGCGCGTTTGGCTGAAGAGAAGGCCAGCTACACAAGTCTTAAGCTAACTCATAGCCTAAGCCCTTTAGAGAATCCATTGACGATTCGTGCAGCTAGAAAAACAATTGCTCGTTTGAGCACTGAATTGAGTACTCGCTCAACTGAAGAATAAGAGTATCATGGAAAACACAAGAAACTTGCGTAAAGAGCGTGTCGGTATCGTATCAAGCAACAAGATGGACAAGTCTGTTGTTGTACGTGTCGAGCGTAAAGTAAAGCACCCTATGTACGGGAAGTTCGTGAAGTTTACGAGCAAATTTCACGCTCATGACGAAGCTAACGACTGTAACATTGGGGATACAGTAAGAATTATGGAAACTCGTCCATTATCCAAGACAAAAAACTGGAGAGTGGTTGAAGTTATCGAAAGAGCTAAATAATCATGGTACAGACAGAATCAAGATTAAGAGTAGCAGATAACACTGGAGCCAAAGAAGTTTTGGTTATCCGTGTGTTGGGTGGTACGAAAAGAAGATACGCTAGTGTCGGTGACAAGATCGTTGTTACAGTAAAGGATGCAACTCCTTCTGGTAACGTAAAAAAAGGTCAGGTTTCAACGGCAGTAGTTGTTCGTGTAAAGAAAGAAGTACGTCGTCCGGATGGTTCATACATCCGTTTCGATGATAACGCATGTGTATTATTGAACACAGGTGGTGATATGAAAGGTACTCGTGTATTCGGTCCTGTAGCTCGTGAGCTTCGTGACAGACAATACATGAAGATTGTTTCACTCGCACCCGAGGTTCTGTAATCTTAACGACAATCCATTAAGATGGCAAAGTTTAAAGTAAAAAAGGGTGATACGGTAAAGGTATTGGCTGGTGAGAGCAAAGGCTCTACAGGTCGTATCGTTCGAGTAATCCCTAAAATGAATCGCGTTGTAGTTGAAGGTGTGAACATGATCAAAAAGCACCAGAAACCTAGCGCAGCGAACCCACAAGGTGGTATCGTAGAAATGGAAGCGCCAATCCACATTTCAAATGTTGCATTGATTGACCCTTCTACGAATGAACCAACTCGTGTAGGTAGAAAATTGGATGATAACGGTAACGTAGTTCGTTACGCTAAAAAATCCGGTGAGGTTTTATCATAATGAATATGACACCTAGATTTAAAACTAAGTACAGCGAGGAAATCATCGCGAAGTTGAAGGAAGAATTCAACTACGCAAACGTCATGATGGTTCCTAAACTCGAGAAAATCGTAGTGAGCCAAGGTATTGGTGAGGCTGTAGCAGACAAGAAATTGGTTGATCAGGCGATCGCTGAAATGACGTTGATTACGGGTCAAAAAGCCGTACCAACTAAATCTAAGAAGGACGTTGCGAACTTCAAACTACGTAAAGGTATGCCAATCGGTGCACGCGTTACGTTGCGTGGAGATCAGATGTATGAATTCTTAGATCGTTTGGTTAGTGCTGCACTACCACGTATTCGCGACTTCCAAGGTATCAAGGCTTCTGGTTTTGATGGTCGTGGAAACTACACGTTTGGTATCACTGAGCAGATCATTTTCCCTGAGATCGATATTGACAAAGTGAACCGTATCACTGGTATGGACATCACATTCGTAACCTCTGCACCTACTGATAAGGAAGCAAAGGCATTATTAACAGCATTTGGTTTACCATTTAAAAAGTAATTATACCATGGCTAAAGAATCAATGAAGGCCCGTGAGGTCAAGCGCGCAAAGTTAGCTGCAAAGTATGCAGATAAGCGTGAGGCACTCAAAGCAGCAGGTGATTATGAAGGCTTGCAAAAGCTTCCAAAAAACGCTTCTCCTGTTCGTGGTAGAAACCGTTGTAAATTAACTGGCCGTCCTCGTGGCTACATGCGTCAGTTCGGTATTTCTCGTGTTACATTCCGTGAAATGGCGAACCAAGGTCTGATCCCTGGGGTGAAGAAAGCAAGTTGGTAATTTTAGAGTAGAAGATATTATGTATACAGATCCAATTGCAGATTTTCTAACCCGTATTCGCAACGGCCAACAAGCTGGCTTGCGTGTGGTAGAAATGCCTTCTAGCAAGACAAAAGTGGCAATCTCTGAGATCCTTAAAGATCAGGGTTACATCCACGATTTCAAAGTAGAAGAAGTAGCACCTCAAAATGTATTGAAGGTTGCTTTGAAGTACAATAAATTAACCAAGACTCCTGCGATTCGCGAAATCAAGCGTATCTCTAAGCCAGGTCTACGTCAGTACCGCTCAAGCTCAAATTTACCACGTGTAAAGAACGGTTTAGGTATTGCAGTAGTGAGTACATCTAAAGGTTTAATGACTGACAAACAAGCGCGCAAAGAGAATATCGGCGGCGAGTTGATTTGTACAGTTAGTTAAGAAAAATATTATGTCAAGAATAGGTCAAGCCCCCATTGCCGTGCCTGCTGGTATTGAAGTAACTGTTTCAGGTTCTTCAGTTGTAGTAAAAGGTAAGCTGGGTGAACTAACTCAAGAAGTTAGCGGCGGTATCACAGTAAAAATGGAGGACAACGTAATCACGTTTGAGCGTCCTTCTGATTCGAAAGATCACAAAGCGAAGCATGGTTTGTACCGTGCACTAGTAAACAACATGATTGTTGGTGTAAGTGAAGGTTTTACTAATACTTTGGAATTGATTGGTGTTGGTTACAGAGCTTCAAATCAAGGTCAAGTACTAGACTTGAGTTTAGGATTCTCTCATAACTTCCTTATCAACATTCCAAAGGAGGTTAAGATTGAGACTACAATGGATAAAGGTAAGGCTCCTACAGTGAAGCTAAGCTCGCATGACAAGCAGTTGCTTGGTGCGGTAACAGCTAAGATTCGATCTTTACGTAAGCCAGAGCCTTACAAAGGAAAAGGTATTAGATTCCAGGGTGAGCAAATCCGTAGAAAAGCAGGTAAGTCTGCAGCTAAATAAGAGATAAGAGATGGCATTAACTAAAGCAGAAAGAAGACTTCGCATTCGTAGAAGAATTCGTAAGGTAGTTACCGGTACAGCACAGAAGCCTCGTCTATCTGTATTCAGAAGCAACAAAGAAATTTACGCTCAACTTATTGATGACGTAAATCAAGTTACTTTATTGTCTTACTCATCTAGAAGTAAAGATCTAGAAGGTGCGACTGGTACGAAGAGTGATAAAAGCAAGCAAGTTGGTCAAGGTTTGGCTAAACTAGCTTTGGAAAAAGGTATAACAGAAGTATGTTTTGATCGTGGTGGTTACTTATACCATGGACGTGTTAAACATTTGGCTGAAGGCGCTCGCGAAGGCGGCTTGAAATTCTAATAAAGGCGAGTACAATGTATAACTCACGTAAAGTAAAGCCTACGGGTATTGAATTGGTGGATCGCTTGGTAGCGGTAAACCGTGTAACTAAAGTTAATAAAGGTGGTCGTACCTTCAGCTTCTCAGCAATTGTTGTAGTAGGTGATGAGAACGGTACTGCTGGTTACGGAACAGGTAAGTCTAAAGAGGTTAGTGAAGCAATCGCTAAAGCTGTAGAGGATGCAAAGAAAAACTTGTACCGTATTCCTTTGGTGAAGAGTACTATTCCACATGAAGAGAATGGTAAGTTCGCTGGATCACGTGTATTCCTTCGTCCTGCATCAAGCGGTACTGGGGTAATTGCAGGTGGTGCAATGCGTGCGGTTCTTGAGAGTGTTGGTATTCACGATGTGTTAGCAAAAAGTAAGGGTTCATCTAACCCACAAAACGTAGTAAAGGCTACTTTTGACTGTTTGCTAAAAATGCGCGACGTAAAAGAGATTGCTTCTACTCGTGGTATTTCTATCGACAAAGTATTTAACGGTTAATCTTAGTAGAAAATGGCAAAGTTGAAAGTGACGCAAAAGCGTAGCGTGATTGGTCGTCCAGCACGTCAAAAGGCAACAATGGAAGCATTGGGTCTACGCAAGATTAACGCTACTGTAGAAGTTGAGGCAACTCCTCAAGTTCTCGGTATGATTCGCAAGGTGAATCACCTTGTTGAAGTAGTAGAACTTTAATTTAAATAGATAAAAATGGATTTATCAAATCTTCAACCTGCGAAGGGTGCTACCCACAGCCGTAAGCGAGTAGGTAGAGGCGAAGGCTCTGGACACGGAGGTACCTCTACACGCGGACACAAGGGTGCACAGTCGCGTTCAGGTTACAGCCGTAAAATCGGTTTTGAAGGTGGTCAAATGCCACTTCAGCGTCGTGTTCCTAAGTTCGGGTTCACAAATCCTAATCGTGTTGAGTACAAAGGACTCAACCTTGATACTCTTCAGTCTCTTGTAGAGTCAAAGAAGCTTACTGCAACTATTACTTTCGATGATCTCGTTAGTAACGGTTTGGTAGGTAAAAAAGAGTTGGTGAAAGTTTTAGGTAGAGGTGAGTTAACTATGAAGTTAGATATCACTGCTCACGCTTTCAGTAAATCAGCAGTCGCTGCTCTTGAAGCAAAAGGCGGAACTGCAACTACTTTATAATCGATGAAACGTTTCCTAGAAACCATTAAAAATATCTGGAGTATCTCAGAGTTGAAGGATAAGATCCTTACAACCCTTGGGTTGCTATTGATATATAGAATTGGTTCGACGGTTCTTTTACCAGGGGTTGATCCAGAGAGTTTGTCGCAGCTTCAGGCGCAAACCTCAGAAGGTCTACTTGGTGTACTAAACGCCTTTACAGGTGGTGCGTTTTCGCGTGCGTCTGTGTTAGCTTTAGGTATTATGCCTTACATCTCTGCTTCGATCATCATTCAGTTGATGGGTATGGCTGTTCCAGCTGTTCAGAAGATGCAGAAAGATGGGGAGAGCGGTCGTAGAAAGTTGAATCAGATCACTCGTTATCTGACTATTTTGATTGCGGGTGTTCAAGCTCCTAGTTACTTAGCAAACCTTAGTGCTCAGGGTGTAGCTCTCACGTTGGATCCAGGTACATTCTGGTTCCTCGCATGGGTTACTCTTACTACGGGTACCATTTTCGCTATGTGGTTAGGTGAGCGTATTACAGACAAGGGTATTGGTAATGGTATCTCCCTACTTATTATGGTAGGTATCATAGCGACGTTGCCTCAAGCATTCTTCCAAGAGATGTTGTCTCAGGTTGGTCAGGGTGCTGGATGGGTAGCGTTTATCATTGAACTGTTCGCTCTATTCATCATTACGATGTTTGCTATCGCACTTACTCAGGCTGTCCGTCAGATTCCAGTGCAATATGCGAAGCAGGTAGCTGCTGGTGGAGCTGCGACTCCTTCGGCACGTCAGTATCTACCTTTAAAGGTGAATGCGGCTGGTGTAATGCCGATCATTTTCGCTCAGGCTATCATGTTTATACCTGTAACTGTTCTACAGTACAGTGGTGCAGATGGTGAGTTTGCTAGTTCGTTGATGTCAGTAATGGGTAACATTCAAGGCTTGTGGTATAATGTAACCTTCGCGGTTCTTATCATCGTCTTTACCTATTTTTACACTGCGATTCAAGTGAACACCAATTCTATTGCAGATGATCTAAAACGCAATGGTGGTTTTGTACCGGGTATCAAACCAGGTGCACCAACCGCGGAGTTCTTAGATACTGTTTTAAGTAGAATAACTTTCCCTGGATCTATCTTGCTAGCCTTAGTAGCTGTATTGCCTGCTTTGGCGATGGTAGTGGGCTTGAATACACAATGGGCTTACTTTTACGGAGGTACTTCATTGTTGATTACCGTGGGAGTTATTCTGGACACATTGCAACAGGTTGAAAGCTATTTGTTGAACCGTCACTACGATGGTTTGATGAAAACTGGAAAGCTAAGAGGTAGAACTCAAAGCACTATGATGTAATGGCAAAGCAAAGCGCAATAGAGCAAGATGGTACAGTGACTGAAGCATTGTCAAACGCAATGTTTCGTGTAGAGCTTGAAAATGGTCATGTTGTAACGGCTCACATCTCAGGAAAGATGAGAATGCATTACATCAAGCTTCTACCAGGTGATAAAGTGAAACTAGAAATGAGCCCTTATGATTTATCTAAGGCTCGTATAACGTACAGATACTAAGAAATGAAAATTAGAGCATCAGTAAAGAAGCGTAGTGCGGACTGTAAGATTGTTCGTCGTAAAGGACGCTTGTATGTAATTAACAAAAAGAACCCCAAGTTCAAGCAACGTCAGGGTTAACCAATAATTAGAGAAAAAAGACTATGGCAAGGATTGCAGGTGTAGACTTACCGAGAACTAAGCGTGGTGTTATTGGCCTGACGTACATTTACGGGGTCGGACTAAGCCGTTCGAAAGAAATTTTGGCTAAGGCCAATGTTCACGAAGATATTAAAGTTCAGGACTGGACTGATGAGCAACTTACTACTATTCGTGGTGTACTCGCTGATGAGTATATCGTAGAAGGGGAGTTGCGTTCAGAGATCCAATTGAACATTAAGCGTATGATGGATATCGGTTGTAACCGTGGTATTCGTCACCGTGTGGGTCTTCCACTACGTGGACAGCGTACTAAGAATAACTCTCGTACGAGAAAGGGTAAGAGAAAAACGGTTGCTAACAAGAAAAAAGCAACTAAATAATAGTTAGTTATGGCTAAGAAACAGGCGAAACAAGCGAAGAAGCGTAAAGTACGCGTTGACGCTATGGGCGAGGCGCATATCGGTTCTTCATTCAACAATATCATTATTTCATTGACGAACCAACAGGGACAAGTTATCTCTTGGTCATCTGCAGGTAAAATGGGATTCCGTGGTAGCAAGAAAAACACTCCTTACGCAGCTCAGATGGCAGCAGAGGATTGTGGTCGTGTTGCATTGGAAGCTGGCTTGAAGAAAGTAAAGGCGTACGTTAAGGGTCCAGGTAATGGACGTGAGAGTGCGATCCGTTCTTTGCACAACCTAGGAATTGAAGTAGTTGAGATCATCGACATCACTCCAATTCCACACAACGGTTGTCGTGCTCCTAAGAAACGTCGTGTATAATTTTATAGTAGAACAGTATTATGGCAAGATATAGAGGACCCAAAACAAAGATTGCTCGTCGTATGGGCGAGGCAATCTTCGGCCCAGATAGCTCTTTCGAAAAGCGCAAGTACGCGCCAGGACAACACGGTAATGCGCGTCGTCGCGGAAAGAAAAGTGAATATGCAGTACAGTTGCTAGAAAAACAAAAAGCAAAATATACTTACGGTATTTTGGAGCGTCAGTTCGCTAACATGTTTGACAAAGCTTCTCGTAGCAAAGGCAAAACAGGTGATGTATTGCTTCAACTTTGTGAAAGCAGATTGGATAACGTAGTATACCGTTTAGGTCTTGGTAAGACTCGCGATGGAGCACGTCAGCTCGTAGGACACCGTCACATTACTTTGAATGGTGAGATTGCAAGTATCCCATCAATGCAAGTGAAGCCAGGTGATGTTATTGGTGTACGTGAGAAGTCTAAGTCGTTGGTTGTTATCGCTGATGCTTTGGCAGCAAAGACATCTGATTCTCCTTGGTTGGAGTGGAACGAAAGCAAAATGGAAGGAACTTTCTTGAATGTACCTTCTCGTGACGCTATTCCTGAAAACATCAAGGAGCAGTTGATCGTCGAATTGTACTCTAAATAATAAACACCTTATACTCTCTTATATGGCTATCCTTAATTTCCAAAAGCCGGATAAAGTAATCATGAACACATCAACTGACAAACACGGTCAGTTTGAGTTCAGACCTTTGGAGCCGGGCTATGGTCTCACAGTAGGTAACGCTCTTCGCCGAGTGTTGCTATCAGGACTTGAAGGTTTCGCCTTGACTTCTTTGAGAATTGAAGGTGTAGATCACGAGTTTAGCACAATTGAAGGCGTTGTAGAAGACGTTACTGAGATCGTATTAAACTTGAAGCAGGTTCGTTTCAAGCAGCAGATTGATTCTATGGATACTGAAACTGTGAAGTTTTCTGTATCGGGCAAGGAGCAATTAGTTGCAGGTGATTTGGCTTCGCACATTAGCGCATTCCAAGTGCTCAACCCAGATCTAGTGATCTGTAACATGGATCCAAGTGTAAGCTTGTCTATGGAGGTTGTGATCGAGAAGGGACGCGGTTACGTAGGTGCTGAGCAGAATAAAAAGGCAGATGCTCCGATTGGTGCAATTGCTCTTGATAGTATCTACACTCCAATTCAAAACGTAAAGTACTCTATTGAGAACTTCCGTGTTGAGCAGAAGACAGATTACGAAAAGCTTGTTTTGGAAATTGAAACGGACGGTTCAATCCACCCAAAGGATGCTTTGACGGAGGCAGCTAAGATTTTGATTCACCACTTCATGCTGTTCAGTGATGAGCGTATTAGCTTGGAGGATGAGGAGTCATCTGAAACTGAGTCTTACGACGAGGAAGCATTGCACATGCGTCAGTTGCTAAAGACACGTTTACATGATATGGACCTTAGTGTTCGTGCATTGAACTGTTTGAAGGCTGCAGAGGTAGATACTCTAGGAGACTTAGTAACGTATTCTAAGTCTGATTTAATGAAGTTCAGAAACTTTGGTAAGAAGTCTCTTACTGAATTGGAAGAGCTTGTAGAAAATAAAAACTTGAGCTTCGGAATGGATATTTCCAAGTACAAGCTCGATAAAGAATAATCATGAGACACGGTAAGAAATTTAACCACCTCGGTAGAAAAACTGCGCACAGAAAGGCTATGTTAAGCAACATGGCTGGTTCATTGATCGAGCACAAGCGCATTACAACTACAGTACAAAAGGCGAAGGAACTACGTAAGTTCGTTGAGCCATTAGTAACTCGTTCTAAAGAAAACACAACGCACAACCGTCGTATGGCGTTTGCTGCTCTAGGCCAGAAAGAAGTAGTGACAGAATTGTTCACTGTTGTAGGTCCTAAAGTAGGTGATCGTCCAGGAGGTTACACTCGTATCATCAAAACGGGTAACCGTCTAGGGGATAACGCAGAAATGTGTATGGTTGAGCTTGTTGATTTCAATGAGATCTACGGTCAAGATGAGAAGAAGAAA
>Ga0209955_1000063_pt1 | contig 45063 bp, 42 predicted proteins | sample SalPonA_A_H2O_MG_FD_185716 | JGI IMG/M metagenome (GOLD analysis project Ga0209955, IMG submission 185716) | Water microbial communities from South San Francisco under conditions of wetland restoration - Salt Pond MetaG R2A_A_H2O_MG (SPAdes)... | ecosystem: Environmental > Aquatic > Non-marine... | reverse complement strand
ATTTAGGTTCAGGACGAAAGCATGAGTAAAGTAATAGAGACTCTTAATCTACTCTCCCCGAGTCCGGGAACTCGGCACGAATTAAAACTCCACCGTTATGGCAAGGCAGGGGCACGACCTAAGGCATACATTCAAGCGGCACTGCACGCCGATGAGTATCCAGGCTTGCTGGTCGCGCAGCACCTTATCTCTCAACTGGACGAGCTAGATCGTCGTGAAGAGATAGAGGGCGAAATTGTTGTTGTGCCGGTCGCAAATCCAATTGGTCTAGGGCAGAGGATTAATGATCAGCACCTCGGGCGGTATGAGTTGGCCGGTGGTGGTAACTTTAATCGCAATTGGCCAGACCTGACTGAAGCGGTGGTAGCGCGGGTAGCGGGATATCTAACGCAGGATGTAGCGCAGAATGCGGCAAAGATTAGAGAGGCGCTGGAGCAGGAGGTTGCGCTACTTGAGGTGCGTAAAGAGTTAGATGATCTGCGTAAAACGCTCTTGCAGAACTCCATCGGAGCAGACATTGTGCTGGACTTGCACTCTGATGCTCAGGCTCTGCCTCACCTTTATGCGTCTGTGCATCATCGCGAGCTTGCCGCTGAGTTGGGCTGTGACCTTGGCGCGAGGGCTGTGCTGATTGAGACCGAGGCTGGAGGGTCACCTTTTGATGAGTGTAACGCTGGGGTTTGGTGGAAGTTAAACGAGCGGCTGGGGCACAAAGCACCTATTCCACTCGCCTGTTTCTCATCAACGATTGAGTTAAGAGGAGAGCAGGATGTTGACGACGATCTTGCGTCTCAAGACGCTAGCGCCATAGTGCGCTTCCTTCAGAGGCGAGGGCTTATTAAAGGTGATCCGAAGGCGTTGCCTGCAGCTCTCTGTACCCCCACACCACTGGAAGGCACAGATATTGTCTATGCGCCCGCTGCGGGAATTGTTGTCTACCGTAAACAGCTGGGAGATTGGGTCGAGGCAGGAGAGGTTATAGCTGAACTTATTGATCCGATGGCTGACTCTGCGCAAGGGGCGCGGATACCCATGATAAGCAGAACCTCAGGTCTGTTTTTTGCGCATATGAGTAGCCGGCTCTTAGCTCCGGGTGCTGCTTTTGCGAAGATTGCGGGTGAAACGCCTTTGCAACATCGGGAGGCTGGCAATCTATTGGAGGCTTAGCCGCGTAGCACCATTTTTTGGAGCAGCGATGTCAAGACCTTTACAGCGTTGCAACGCCTAGTTTAATCTCAACCGTTTACGATTCTGATGTGAGACACAAAGTTGACTGAGAGTACGCCTGTTATTGAAGTTCGAGATCTCCATAAGGCTTATGGCGATCTAGAGGTGCTAAAAGGCGTAGATTTGTGCGCACACAAAGGCGACGTGGTGTCGCTAATTGGCTCATCAGGGTCGGGTAAGTCAACTCTTCTTCGTTGCGTAAACTTACTCGAGCTGAGTCAGCAGGGTGATATTCTATTCAGAGGTGAGCCAGTTGCTTGGAAGGGGAGTGGTGCCGATAGGCAGCCGGCTGACACCAAGCAGGTGCTTAGAATACGAACCAAACTCGCCAAAGTTTTTCAGCAGTTTAATCTCTGGTCTCACATGACCATTCTGCAGAACGTCATGGAGGCTCCGGTCACCGTACTAGGGCACCCGCGTGAAGAGGTAGAGGCACGAGCGCGCCGCTACCTCGATAAAGTCGGTATAGGCGATAAAGCTGATGCTTGGCCTGCCCAGCTGTCGGGTGGCCAGCAGCAGCGTGCGGCGATAGCTCGTGCACTCTGTATGGAGCCCGAGGCTCTGCTGTTCGACGAGCCAACCTCTGCGCTTGATCCGGAGTTGGAGCAAGAGGTGGTGAAAGTGATCAAGGAGTTAGCGGCTGAGGGTCGAACTATGCTAATGGTTACGCACGATATGAAAATGGCAGCTGACGTTTCCAGTCACGTTATCTTTTTGCATCAGGGTAAAATTGAAGAGGAGGGGGCGCCAGATCAGCTTTTTGGTTCGCCCAAATCTGAGCGGTTGAGAGGTTTTCTCTCAGCCATAGATCATTAATCAACCGAAACAGGAAGTAATAACTATGAAAAAACTTCTAGGCACTGCACTAGCGGTTGCGCTGACCTCGCAAATGGCTTTCGCAGATACCGTTCGCCTGGGCACTGAAGGGGCTTATGCACCTTGGAACTTTCTCGATGACAGTGGCGAAGTTGCTGGTTTCGAGCGAGATCTAGGCGACGAGCTCTGTAAACGCGCTGGACTGACGTGTGAGTGGGTAACCAACGACTGGGATTCAATCATTCCTAACCTCGTCTCAGGTAACTATGATGCGATCATCGCAGGTATGTCCATTACAGACGAGCGTGAAAAAGTGATCGACTTCACGCAGAACTACACTCCACCAGACCCATCAGCTTACTTGGCGCTGTCTGCAGATGTTGACCTAGCTAGCGCTGTAGTTGCCGCTCAGGCGACAACGATTCAGGCGGCGTTTGTTGCCGGTGAAGGTTGGACGCTGGTTGAGTTCGCTTCACCTGAAGAGACAGTTGCTGCAGTGCGTAACGGCGAAGCCGAAGCCGTGCTTGCTGATAAGTCTTTCCTAGACCCCTTTGCTGGTCAGGATGGTCTGGTAATGCTTGACCGTATGGAGATGATTGGCGGCGGCGTCGGTATGGGCTTCCGTAAGAGTGATGCCGAGCTGCGCGCTAAGTTCAACGACGCCATCCAGTCTATGAAGGACGATGGCTCGCTCAATGCGCTTATCGCTAAATGGGAGGTTGCGACTCAGTTCTAGTCGCTGTGGGCCCGCGTATTTCGGTGCGTGGGCTCCACCTCTTATCTTATGTTTGAGTACTGCACTAACCCCGATACTCTAAGCGGCCTAGCTTGGTTCTCTTGCTATGTCACCACAGGGAAACATCTATCGTTCTTCACCTCATTTGGTACGGTGCTGGTGCTCCTAGCCATAACCGCGCCGGTCGCCCTAGCGTTTGGTTTTGGCGGGGCCTCAATGGCGCGCTCAAACCTAAGCCCGCTTCGTTGGTTAGGCAAGATCTACATCGCGATCGTGCGAGGCGTACCCGATATCGCCTTTTTCATGTTCTTTGTAATAGCCTTGGATCAGGGGTTTGAGTATCTGCGTCACCAGGTCTATTGTCCCGATTGGGATCAGCCCATACGCCAAGGGAATGACTTTATCGTCTGTACGGCGGCAAAGTTACCTTTGAGCACATCGCCCCAGTGGGTCCACGAGATCTATGGGTTCTTTCTAGCGGTGCTTACCTTTGCAATTGTCTTTGGCGCGTTCGCGGCCAATGTAATTTTTGGTGCAATGAATGCAGTTCCTAAGGCTCAAATTGAGACTGCAGCAGCATATGGTATGACGAGTCGGCAGACATTCTGGAGGATAATTGTTCCGCAGATGTGGGTTTATGCACTGCCTGGCCTCTCCAATCTGTGGATGGTGCTAATCAAAGCGACTCCGCTACTGTTTCTGCTCGGTGTTGAGGATATTGTCTATTGGGCACGCGAGCTGGGCGGCACAAAACATGAGCGTTTCACAGACTACCCGCACGGCGACTGGCGTATGTGGTATTTCTTAGTTTTATTGGTGTTCTATCTGGCCTTTACGAGGGTCTCTGAGGTAGTTTTGAATCGCTGGATGAAGCGCTTGTCTAGAGGGCAGGCGACAGCTGGAGGCGAAGCGCTCAGGAGGGCTGCAACATGAGCTGTATGCAGACTATCTCTGATTATGGGCTACGTTCGATAGGTATCGGTGAACGACTGCTACCTACCACTGACTTTACGCTCTGCCAGCAATTTACTCTGATCGGTTCCGGAATGATCTGGAATATCTATTTTGGAGTGCTTGCACTTGCTGCGGGATTCTTTCTGGCAACGGCTGTTGCCCTGGGTAAAGCATCGAACAGTTTATGGGTACGCAAACCTTCAGAGTGGTTTATCTTTCTATTTCGCGGTTCACCCCTCTTCATACAGTTTTTCTTTGCCTACTTTCTGTTTCTTAGCCTTAGATCAGAGATAGAGTTTTTCCAGCCTTTTACTGCGGCTTGGCTAGGTGCAACGATCGTACTCTTCCTCAACACTTCGGCCTATGCTGGAGAGATTTTCTACGGAGCCCTGCAGTCCGTTCCAAAGGGCGATACTGAAGCTGCAGATGCCTACGGTTTCTCGGGATTTACCAAGTTTCGCAAGATCACCTGGCCAACCATGATGAGACTTGCATGGCCGGCGTATACAAATGAGGCGATCTTTCTTTTTCACGCCACAACGTTGGTCTTCTTCTCCGGTTTTCCGGCTTGGCGACAGCAGGGTGATGCGCTCTATTACGCGAGCTATTTTGCGGATAAGACGTTCAACCCATTTGTGCCTTATCCGATACTCGCTGGGTACTTTATACTATTAACACTGCTGGTGATTACGCTTTTTGGCTTGGTTAACCGTCGCCTCAATCGTCATCTGCCGCAGCACTCCCGATCGAAGATTCGCTATCGCCCCAAACTTATGCGCTAGCAGCGCTACAGACGCCGATAATTGGCTCAGGTATAATTGCGTCAGATCTATTCGGAGCACTTCATGGCGCAATTGACCAGCCTTAATATCCAGACACCTAATACCAGCGCACCCTTCCTGCCTATGTCGCAGGATGAGATGCGCAAGCTTGGGTGGACTCAATGTGACATTATAATTGTCACGGGCGACGCCTATGTAGACCACCCTTCATTTGGTATGGCGATCATCGGTCGCCTTCTCGAGTCGCAGGGTTTTAAGGTAGGTATCATCGCCCAGCCGGATTGGAAGAGTGCCGATGCCTTCAAGGCGCTTGGCAAACCCCGTCTCTTTTTCGGTGTCGCCGCTGGCAATATGGACTCCATGATCAATCGCTATACCGCGGATAAAAAGGTGCGCTCCGATGATGCCTACACTCCAGGCGGAAAGGGGGGCTCTCGTCCGGATCGTGCCAGTATCGTCTACAGCCAGCGATGTCGCGAAGCGTATAAAGAGGTTCCCATTGTACTCGGCGGCATCGAGGCGTCACTGCGCCGCATTGCTCACTACGACTACTGGCAGGATAAGGTTCGCCGCTCAATTCTTTTGGATGCGCGTGCTGATCTGCTGCTCTTCGGCAACGCCGAGCGTGCGGTCGTTGAGGTGGCTCGTCGCATGGAGATGGGGGAGGCGATAAGCGATCTTACCGATATCCGTGGCACCGCGTATATTCGCAAAGACACACCTGAGGGGTGGATGGAGATCGACTCGACGCGCATAGACCGCCCTGGAAAGGTCGACCGCATCATCAACCCGTATGTAAACACTCGAGATCTTGAGAGCTGCGCGCTTGAGAACGGCGGTGCCGGACCAGAAGAGGTAGAGGCGCAGCCACTGCATCTGGAGTCATTGAGTGAGAACAAGATACGACTCGATCGCAGTCGAACCGTTATCCGTATTCCCGCTTTTGAGAAAGTCAGTAAAGATCCTGTGCTCTATGCCCACGCCAGCCGTGTGCTTCATCTCGAGACCAATCCCGGTAACGCCCGCGCACTGGTGCAGCAGCAGGGTGATCAAGAGATTTGGCTTAACCCCCCGCCCATCCCTCTCACTACTGAGGAGATGGATTATGTCTTTGGGTTGAAGTACGCGCGCGTTCCGCACCCGGCCTACGGTGATCAGGAGATCCCTGCCTACAAGATGATCCGTTTCTCAGTGAACATTATGCGCGGCTGTTTTGGAGGCTGTACCTTCTGTTCAATTACCGAACATGAGGGGCGTATTATTCAGAATCGTTCGCAAGAGTCGATCATCAACGAGATCAAAGAGATCCGCGACAAGGTGCCTGGCTTCACCGGTGTTATATCTGACCTAGGCGGTCCGACTGCCAATATGTATCGCATCGCCTGTAAGTCGCCGGAGATCGAGCAGTCTTGTCGGAAGCTCTCTTGTGTCTACCCAGGAATCTGTCCCAACCTCAATACAGACCACTCAGCGCTGACGCAGCTCTATCGCGAAGCGCGTCAGCTTGAGGGCGTTAAAAAGGTTCTAATCGCTTCTGGGCTGCGTTATGACCTCGCTGTTGAAGACCCCGAGTATGTTCGCGAGCTCGTTACTCATCACGTTGGTGGTTACCTTAAGATTGCTCCCGAGCATACCGAACGTGGTCCGCTCGATCATATGATGAAGCCTGGGATCGGCACCTACGATGAGTTTAAAAAGATGTTTGAACGTTTCTCTAAAGAGGCGGGCAAAGATCAATATCTCATTCCATACTTCATAGCGGCTCACCCGGGTACTACCGATGAGGATATGATGAACCTCGCTTTGTGGCTCAAACGCAATGAGTTCAAGGCTGACCAAGTACAGGCTTTCTACCCCTCGCCAATGGCGACGGCTACGGCGATGTATCATACGGGTCGTAACCCGCTTAAACGTCAGTCCTACAAACGCAGTGCCGAGAAGGTTGAGAGTGTCAAAGGTGAGCGTCAACGCCGTCTGCACAAAGCATTTCTACGCTGGCATGATCCAGACAACTGGCCGCTGCTTCGTGAGGCGCTCAAGCAGATGGGGCGTGCCGACCTTATTGGTGATAAGCCTCATCAGTTGATACCCGAGACTCAGCCCGATCAGGCGGAGTACGCCAGCCCAAGGCGGAAAAATTCCGGTCAGGCGATGAAGAGTCGGCGTGGCAAGTTGCTGACGCAACACACAGGTCTGCCGCCAAGGTCAGGCGGTGGAGCTCAGATGAAGAGTCAGACGAGCGCAGGTTCCACTGCGGGCTCGAAAACGAAGCCGAATACCGGGTCAAACGCGAAGTTAGGTAAAGGGCGCGGCAAAGCTAGAGTGAAAACCCGTCATCAAATGCGATAAGTTTCTGCTAATGCCTACTTGTATTTGGGTGTCGGCAGTGTATAGTGCTGAGTAATATATAAACAACTCGCGCCGAACCCTGAAGGGCGCGGAGAGAATTTTTGCAACACAGCACACACCCTGACCCACGGGTCACCGCACTCTTTAAGCGTTCCAAGCTCGTTGTTCCTGCTTCCGTGGCACCTCGCCTTTTGAAAAATGAACAGTATGCAAACCCTCGCAGTGCCTCAAAGTCTGTGCCGTTCGCTCGTCTGCGCTATTTATCGATCTGTTGATCGGATAAGAGCTGTGGGGTCGTAAGCAAATTGTAAGAAAATTTCTGAATGTTGGTATAAAACCTGCATCATGAAAGATACCGCTCTAGCGGTACGCCCTAGGGCGGTATGGTAGATACACTCGTGTATCTGAGAAAAGAGGGTCAACGACCCAGTAAAAAAGACCCAAGTGGTCAACAATGAAAAAAGAGGCAAATAATGTCACAGCTCGTAACCGGCACTGTTAAGTGGTTCAACGACGAAAAAGGTTTTGGTTTCATTCAGCAGGAAGGTGGTCCAGACGTTTTCGTTCACTACCGTGCTATCAACGGTAACGGTCGCCGTTCTCTGGCTGAAAACCAGACAGTTACTTTTGAAGTAACTCAGGGTCAGAAAGGCCCACAGGCTGACAACGTAACTGTTGTAGCTTAATTAGGGTTTAACCCTAGGTCTGGGAGCGCTTTGCTTTTTCAGAAAGCCTGACACTGCCATGCCAACTATAAACCTCGCTTTTGCGGGGTTTATTACTTTTTGGGGATAGGTTGTGCGCTGTTTTGCTAGGGTTTGCGTAGAGCAGAGCGATGGGGAGTCTGCGAATAAGCCCCTACTGAGAGTCCGGGGAGTTATTCGCAGATACCCTAGGTAATTTGAGAAATTTGGGAGTGGAGATGGCTCAGATCGTAATACTGGTTGGCACAATGTACGGAAACTCTCTCGAAGCCGCGCGCGCCTGTGCTGATGTGCTGCGTAAAAAGGGTCACTCGGTACGTATCAGTGATGCACCAGCCTTGGCTGATATTACCTCTGACTCCAGCACGGTGCCGCTGATTTGTACCTCGACAACCGGTATGGGGGACCTCCCCGACAACATCATGCCGCTCTACTGTCAGTTGATGGATGATACTCCTAACCTTTACGGACGGCGCTACGGTCTCATCGGTTTGGGGGACAGCAGTTATGACATCTTCAATGGAGGCTCAAAGCGGCTCAAAGCACTGCTAGACTCTTTGGGGATGCAGTGCATCGGTGAACCGCTCTTTATCGATGGTCGTGTCGATTACGAACCTGAAAAGCCCGCGGCAAAGTGGGTTGCTAAATGGGCTAAAGCGGTCAAATAGTTGGCGACTTAGCCCTTGAACCAACCCTAAAACAGCCGTTGTAGTTGAGCTGTCAGTGTTTAGATTTTCCCTCGATGCTGCGTTTGATCTCAAGGTAGCGTGGCATATCACCAATATCCTCGTAGATTGGCTCTTCATCCTCAACGCGAATCACCTTAGGGCCAGGTTTGTAAGGGATGCGAGCCTCTACCTGCTGTAAAATTTCTGACATAAGTTGAGCGCTAAGCTCCTCCATAGGCAACTTGTAGAGTCGGCTAAGCGCTTCTATTCGAACCAGATCATCCTCAGACACCGCAATGGTTAAAGGTGTGCGTGAAGAGATCTCGTCGCCGCGGATCTTAAGCTTGGCGAGAAGTTGCTCAATGGTTGAATTTGGCATGGTATTTCTGCTCCTAGTACTGCTTTCTGTTAAAGCATAGGACAGATCTCGTTGCTATCCAGCCGATATTAGGCTGAATACTGAAGATCATCGATTAAGAGTCAGAAGTTACCTATATGTCTGAATGTGAGGTTCACTCGTGGGCCGTTGCAGCGAGCGCGCTTGGGGAGTGAATGTTGCCAGCGGCTCTGAACACCCGCGCCCATCCAGAGCAGTGAGCCGTGCTCGAGTTCAATCCCCCAGCTCGCGCCTCCTTTTTTTGGGCGAAATTTGAAGCTGCGAGAGTAGCCCAAGCTAATCGACGCAATCACTGGGTGCTCGCCGAGTTCAGGTTCATCGTCGCTATGCCATCCCATGCTGTCTTGGCCGTCGCGATAGAGGTTCGCCAGCACTGCATTAAAGGGGTGCGCGAACTCCTCCTCTAGACGCCGGCGCAGAGACTCTAAGCTTGCAGGAAAGCCTCTGCCTGTGAGCTTGAGTCCAGAGTATGTGTAACTAATACCGGGGTCGGCGATAAACGCTTGCAGTCGCGGTATATCGACCCATCGACCGTATAGGTGAATAGAGTCCTGGCGCCACTCGAGTTGCTTCTCAAGGTTATCAAGCAAGGTATCTGCTGAGTTTGGGTTCAGATAGCCTTGGTGATAGCTTATTTCGGGTTCCTGCTCGAAGCGCTGCATCGATTCAGGACTCCAGTGCGCCTAAACAGGCAGTTGTTAGCGTGTCGAGGAGGTCCACTGCGTTGCTCGGGTGCGGTATCGAGTTGCAAGTAAGAACTTCCGCTTCTTGCATTAGCAGTTGATAGGCGTCACCAGCGAATATGCCGTGTACGCCAATAATTAGGGGTCTTGAGAGTCCCGACTCCTTAAGGTGTGCGAGTGTCTCGAGCATAGTACGACCACTGGAGATGATGTCATCAACAAGGACGGGGCGGTGGTCAGCGAAGGGTGCAAGTTGCGGACGCGATACCTCCACCTCATAGTCGCCACTGCGCTGCTTAGCTAGTATCTGAAAAGGTACATTCGTCTCTTTAGCGATTGCTGCGACCCACTGTTCGCTCTCCTCGTCCGGGCCTATAAGCAGTAGCTTCTCGTTGAGCTGTTTGAGGTGCGCTGTGATGGCGCTTTTGGCGCTCACCACTATCCCTTCTAACTGGTAGATCTCGTCTAAGCTGTTGTAGCGGTGTAGGTGAGGGTCTACGGTGATTAGTTGGTCGAACGCTTGTGATAGATGGCGAGCGAAGTGTCTCGAAGTGACCGATTCGCCCGAGTGGAAGCGCTTGTCCTGTCGCATATAGGGGAGATAGGGTGTTACCAACGTGCGGTGCGTTGCTCCTAGTTCTTCCAGCGTATGGCCCAGAGATAGAAGTTCGAATAGCTGGCCATCCGGGTGGAAGAGGTCAGCAAATATGACTACCTCCTGGCCCTCAACTGGCGTTAGTACGCGTTGATAGAGTTCGCCATCAGGGAAGTGGCGTGACTCAATTTCGCCAACCAAAGCGCCTAAGTTAGTTGCTAGACGCTCGCCCAGATCTGTATCGGGCGCTAAGTTAAATAGAACTCTCTGCATCGCTCAGACCTCATTTACCCGTATAAGCTCAGGGTGTTCTAAAAGAAACTCGACAGCGTAATTGAGTTCGCCTGAGTTCTCTGCATGGACAGTTAGGAGCGCACTGTCCTGCGAAATTGTGTCACCGAGTTTTACATGGATTTCGACTCCGGCGGCTGGGTCGGCTGGAGCTCCAGCGAGCTTCGCGACTTTAGCTAGCAGGCGGTTATCTACGGCTTCTACCTTGCCAGTGCGTTGTGCCAGTAGTTCATAGCGGTAGGGGGCTACGGGCGGTGATTTTAACCCCCCTTGTGCCATGGCGATAGCTTTAAACTTGCTCCAAGCTGCCCCGTTTTTGATCAATTCCAGTGCGTGTTTTTCACCCTCTCCGGGTTTAGATTCGCCCGCTAGTTCTAACATGGCGCCCGCCAGAAGTGCGGACCGCTGACGTAGGTCGTCGGGCGCGTCTGGGCGGTTCTGTAACACTGCCAAGATATCATGTGCTTCCAGCGCTGGGCCGATGCCCCTGCCAACTGGCTGGCTGCCATCGGTAAAGAGTATCTTGAGTTCGAGTCCGAGGTTCTTGGCAACCGTTACAAAGCTCGCGGCCAAACGCTCGGCAGCGTCTTGGCTGCGAACCTTCGCGGTAGGGCCGACCGGAATATCTATCAATACATGTGTAGCACCAGCGGCGGCCTTCTTTGACAGTACTGAGGCTATTAGTTGTCCCTCGCTATCAATATCAAGAGCGCGCTCAACCTGTATCAGTAGGTCATCGGCAGGAGAGAGGCGCACCGAACCACCCCATGCGAGGCATCCACCCTCTTGTTCTACTACCCTGCGCATCTGCTCGAGCGTTAGGCTGACTTCAGTGAGAGTCTCCATAGTATCTGCGGTACCAGCCGGTGAGGTGATCGCGCGGGAGGAGGTTTTCGGAATAGTCAGCCCCGCTGCTGCCAATATGGGGACAACAATCGGCGTGGTTCTATTGCCGGGAAGTCCGCCGACACAGTGTTTATCGACAACTAGCGGCAGTTTCCAGTCGATGCGACTACCTGCGTTTATCATGGCGCGGGTAAGGAAGGTTATCTCCTCGTTATCAAGCTTGTCGTCACCGCAGGCGGTTATAAATGCGGCGAGATGAACCTCAGCGTAGCGTCCCTCAACAATGTCGTTGATGATCGCCTGCATCTGCTCTTGATTGAGGCGCTGATTATAGACTTTGGCGCGCACGTAAGAGATAGACAGTACCGGCTTGGGGTGGGAGAGCCAGACTGCATCCTCGTAGCGCATATCGAGCATATCCCAGGCTGCTTCTGAGAAACCGATATGCCCCTCCGCTACGAGGTCTGAGGTGACCATATTTAGCGTGGCAATAATCTGCTTGTGCTCGGTATTGACGGTGACACGCGATAGCGCTTCAAAGCCCTCGGACTTACAAACATGGCTGTCACTGCGAAGGTAGATATTGGGTTCGTGGTGGGTATCTATCCCCAAGCGACAGGCCTTAAGTGGCATCATTTTTTCAGGTATCATGCTCAGCCTTATTTCGGACTCTATTAAGTTGTTACTCTAAAGTGAAATATAGTCCAATGTCGATTTTTACCTGTCGCCCTTGTGGGCCCGCTGGTAAACTGAAAAGACAATCAGCTAGAAAAAACCGCCTCTAATGACCAAAAACCTGCTGCATCTGGATCCTTCACTTGCCTCCCAACTTGGTGTTGACGCTGCGCTCGTGCTCGGTTTCTTGCGTCAGCAGGGAGCTTTGACAGGTGGACGCATCAGAACAGAGCTTAAAGTTCTACACACATTCTTTCCTTTTTGGGATGAAGCGCGCCTGTTACAGCTACTTGAGCAGCTCACTCAAGCCCAGCAGTTGCGCTTTAGGTTGTTGGATAATCAACTAGAGATACTCACTTCATTCGCCACTGCAGAGGCGCCTCAAGCGCCTGTTACGCCGGTGAAAAGTCCTCCGCAGCTGAGCTCCTCCTCGGTTGTGCGACCTACCTCTCGGCTTAAGCCCTCTGCAACTCAGCGTTCAGTGCAGCGTCTGCCTGTAGTCGATTCCCCCGAGAGCGCTGGAAAAGGCTTGGGACCAGCGCCGACCTGGGGGGCGGGGCGTGGTTGGCGTGCCCCCAATGAGCTTGACGAGATATTTCATGCCGCGGAGCAACGCGCAAAGCAGCGTCGAGAGATGGATCTTGATTGGCGTCCATCGCAGACGTTCTATGAGTTGCTAAGTCGCACGCCAATCCAGCCAGACTATGCCGCTCAGTGTATTGATGAATTTATTGCGTTTTATGTTGAACGCGGTAAGGCTGAATCTAATTGGGATCAGCGGTTTTTGCGTTGGGTTAAACAGGCGTGGACGGGTGAAGAGAACCGTCGAGCGCGCTCTGAAAGTTTCGCTGGCGCACAGCAGATAGGATCAGCACATGAAAAGAGCCGACAAGATTCTCGGGAAGGTCGAAAACGGGTTACCCGAGCAGTCATGGATCTCAAGGACACCGACTGGTGAAGTGGTAGAGGTGGGAAGCGTTCAAGAATCCAAGCCCGCTGGTGCGCAGATAAGCGTAGAGACCAAGCAGTTAGTTAACGCGATATTTGCCCGTTTTATGGCGATCTACGGCCACAAGTTCAAAAGTACTTTTGAATCTGAGGATGAGATCCGTATTGCCAAGCGTGAGTGGGCGCTGAGCGTCGCGGCATACTCCGAGTCAGAGTTGGTGCAGGCGGTCACCTACTGCAAAGAGAACTTCGCTTGGGCTCCAAGTATCTCTGAGTTCTTGGATGTGTTGCGCAAGTTCACTTCCGAACTCGGTGTGCCCGCTGTGCGCTCTGCATATAAAGAGGCGTGCATGCACGCGGATCACCCTCTGGAACATGAGTGGAGTCACCCCATTGTCTACTGGAGTGGGCGCGCTGTTGGGTGGTTTGAGCTACGTAATCTGACCGAAGATGAGACCTTCAAACTCTTCGAGTACCAGTACCAGCTGAATGTGCGTCGTGTCAGGCAGGGTGAGTCGCTCGAGGTACCAAACCCTGTGGCGCTGGAGCAGAAGTCTGAACTCACCCAGGCAACGACCATGTTGAGCTTTGCCAAGGAGCATCAGTTGGATGAATCGATTGCCTGTAAACTGCTTTACTACATGACTCTGCCGGCCAAAAGCCGAAGTCGAGCACGACAGTTTCGGCAGGCCCAGCAGCAAGCGGCTGAACTGGGCGTAGAGCTCCCTACAGACTCATAACCTCCTAGCCTATAACGTACAGGCTTATAACGTAAAGGCCTATAACCTACAGGGCTATAAATAGCCTGATTAATTCAAACTCCTGAAAGCGCCGCCGAACATCGCTTCCGTAGCCGCTTTAAGCTCGGCGCTCACCTCGGGCTGGCGCAATGACCGCAGGATGAGCACTCGATGAACTGGTAGGAACATCAGGTCAACCAGGATTCGGCTGAATCCGAGTTGTCCTGCTTCGCCGCGCGCAAGCTTCTCGAGAAACTGGTGTAGCAACGCTGGCTCCATCAGCCAATTCTCACAGCGCGTTGCTAGCGCCGACAGAACCTCCGCGTTCTCTCCAGTCGGCAATGTTAATAGCTTGCCCAAAAGGCTTGTAATGCTTGGATTCAGCGCCGAAGGGGAGAGAGCTCTTATCAATAATGCGACGCGAATTGCTTCGCAATTTGCATCTTTGAGGGCTGCATCGAGTAGTTCAAGCAGCTTGGCTTGCAGCACTTCAGTGTAGTGGGCATGCTCAAGTAGACCGAGAATGTGGGTCTCCAGACCCTGTGGAATCTTATCCAGTTTTTCGCTCAGAGAAGCCTCATTATCGGCCTGGTCGAGGCGGACGACGAAGTCAGCTAAACCCTGCAGGGCAAGGTGTTGCCACTGATCACCGAGATCTGAGGCTTGCAGATACGCCTGTACGGACTCGTAGTGTGAGGATGCAGACTCCCCAGCTTCGCGCGCTGCAAGTGCATGAAAGATAGCCATCTTCTCGTCGCTCGGTTTAAAGGAGAAGGGGTTCTCTTTCAAGGCATCTTCTTGAGGTACGCCAGCATGGCTCTTCTCAACATTGCTCAATAGACGACCAAGCAGGTCATCTCGTACTGCTCCAACCATGAACCCCTGTTCATCGAGTGGTAGTTTTAGAAACCACACGGCGTTCTGCTTGCGGTTCTCAGGGTTTAGCAGTAGAAGAGCAACCCAAGCGTGCTGTAGGTAAGGGCTGGGGTAGGGCGTCTGCATCTGTTCGATGCGCAGAAACTGATCACTGCCAAGCGCCTGAATACGTCGACCCATATCGTAGATCTTCAGTTCAGTACCGGCCTGTTGAAAAAGTGCTGTCAGCGTTAGGTTGGAGTCGCTCATCTGCTCTCAAATTTAGCGGTTAAATTGGTGATGAGAGTTTATCACGTAGTGACTATCCGATCAGTAACGTCTCCTCGGCCGCCTCGATAGCTGAGGGTGCGCCGCTTACAATCAGGGTGTCGCCCTGTTGCAGTCTTAACTCGGCATCAGGGAGCTCCAGCTCTTCGCCCTCGCGTCGTAGTGCGCATATCTCGACCCCTAAATCGAGCTCGTCTAAACGCTTGTGGCAAGCATAAGCGGCGTCGGTTAGGGTGATCGCAGTGCGTTGGGTGAGCGCCTCGCCCTGATCAGTAAACTTGCTCGAGCGCTGTCCGTGCAAGAATCCGTGGAGTAGCTGGTAACGCTGCTTGCGAGCCTGCTGGATGCTAGTTTCGATCTGCTCTGCAGGTAGGTCGAGCAGAGTTAGTACGTGCGATACGAGCATCAGACTACCCTCCAGCGCTTCGGGTACAACCTCAGCCGCACCGGCAGATTGAAAGCTAGCTAGTTGGTTGTCGTCCTGTGTGCGCACGAGTACGGGAAGATTTGGGTAGTCGTGCTTGATTGTTTTGAGTGCGCGCAGACTGGCTTTCTCGTCAGGCAGTGTCAAAATTAGCAGTCGCGCCTTAGCAGCGCCGATAGCCCGCAGGAGATCAGAGCGGTTAGCATCACCGTAGTAGGCGGGCTCACCAACTTGCGCAGCTTCGCGGATCCGTACGGGGTCCTGATCGATTGCGACATAGGGTAGGTTTGCTTGACGAAGGAAGCGCGCCACGATCTGTCCAACACGGCCAAAACCGCAGACAATCACGTGCCCGGATAGATCGTGCAAATCAGCAGTCGCACTCTCAATATCTGGCGTTCCTTGAGGCTCCTCTTGCCCCCCTTTGCGCCCGAATATGCGTTCGATAATCTCGGCGTTATAGTTGATCAGTGCTGGCGTCAGAACCATGCTGAAGATTATGGTGGAGACAATTAGAGCGTTGAGCTCGCTGTCTACCAGTTGGTGGCTCAAGGCTAGCGCGAGCAGTGCGAAACCAAATTCACCCCCCTGTGCCAGGCTTAAACCCGAGCGCATAGCGGTGGGGTAGTCTGCGCGCATGCGCCCCGCAATTAGGGTGATCAGCAGGGTTTTCGTGAGTACCAGTCCAAGGGTCATCAGGAGTATCCAGTGCCAGTTGTGCAGCACTACCCAGAGGTTCAGCTGCATACCAACGGTGACAAAGAAGAGCCCCAATAGAACGTCTCGGAAGGGGCGGATATCACTCTCTAGTTGGTGGCGGAAGTGGCTCTCACCCAGCATCATTCCAGCAAGGAAGCCTCCTAGCGCCATAGAGAGTCCCGCTGCGTGAGTTAGCCAGGCTGCTGCCAGTGCGGTGACCAGTGCTACCAATACAAAGAGCTCATCTGAGCGGGCGTGCCCAATTTCGTGGAACAGCGCCGGCAGCAGGGTGCGGCCAAGGAGCATAAGTAGTAGCAGTAGCCCGGTACCTTGAAGTAGTGCTAGCCAGAGAGGCTGTCCTACCTCTGCGCTCGTCTCGCCCAGGCTAGGTACCAATATCAGAAACGCTACTGCAGCAATATCTTGGAACAAAAGTATGCCGAAGGCGAGTTGACCATGTTTCTCGCTGAGCTGTCCGAGCCTTAGCAGCTCGCGCGTAACTATCGCTGTCGATGAGAGGGCTAGGGCGCCTGCAATTACGATTGCAGTGCTAAGACTCAGTCCAAAACCGAGGCCAACGGCTATTAGAAGAGCTGAGGTGATTAGTACCTGCATAGATCCAACACCAAGCACGGTGTGGCGCATCGCAATCATCTTTGGTAGCGAGAACTCCAGCCCCAGCATGAACAACAGGAAGACCACGCCAAGCTCTGACATTAGCTCCATCTCATGTGGGTCGGCGTAACCTAGGGCGTAGGGGCCAATCAGCGCACCAATGCTGAGATAGGCGAGAATAGGGGGGAGGCTGACACGCCGGAAGAGTGTCGTTGCAACCACAGCAGCTATTAGAATCAGCAGGAGTTGTTCAAACAGGGAGTGTTCCATCTAACGGAGCCTTTAACACTAAATCGATCAGGATTGAGTCTCTTCTCGTTGAGCTGAACGTATCCCTTTAAGGTTGTGAAAGCTGACATCACGGGCGGTATTGAGGAAATCGAGCATGAATTCGCTGTCACGCTGATCTTCCCGGATTGCAGCGTAGAGTGTGCACCAGAGGCCCTTCTCACCGAGCGGACGTGCCTGGATGAATTCACGCTCCAGATAGTCATGCATGGCCCAGTTTGGTAGTGCAGCCACGCCGCGGCCGCTGGCGACAAGTTGCATCATCATTACGGTCAGTTCTGCAGTACGAATTTCACTCGCTTCTACATTGGCGGGGTCGAGAAAGCGCGTAAATAGATCGAGGCGGCTAGTCTCAACCGGGTAGGTTATGAGCGTCTCCTGTGCCAGATCTTGTGGTTGAATGTATTTGCGCGCCACTAGGCGATGCTGCCGGCTGATTGCAAGTAGGGACTCATAACTGAACAGCGGCTCGTAATGGATGCCGCTGCGTGGTTCCGGATCGGAGGTTATCACCAAGTCCAGATCGCCTCGAGCCAGTGCTGGTAGCGGCTGAAAACTGAACCCTGTAGAGAGATCCATCTCTACTTCAGGCCAGTTCTGGCGGAAGTGATCAATTGTTGGCATGAGCCAATCAAAACAGCTGTGACACTCGATGCATATATTGAGTCGTCCCGCTTCTCCGCCGGCTAGGCGAGCGATATCCCGCTCAGCATTGCGGATCATAGGCAAAATATCATCTGCCAGCGTCAACAGGCGCTGCCCGGCGCTGGTAAAGCAGATCGGTTTGGTTTTACGGATAAAGAGGGAGCAGTCGAGTCGCTCCTCTAGATCCTTAATCTGATGTGATAGCGCAGATTGTGTAAGGTGTACGCGGTCGGCAGCGTCAACAAGGCTGCCCGCATCACGCAGGGCGGCGAGAGTTTTCAGATGTCGAAGTTCGATCATAACCAGCTTTCCGAGATTGGGTCCCGAAGCCAGTATAGTACAGAGCGGCACTTTGAACAGCTCAATATTAATTTCGTTCAAGTGCCGCTATTCACCCTTGAGTGAGTCAGCTCAGCGTGTCAGAAGGAACTCCAGCAGCGCCTTCTGTGCGTGTAAACGGTTTTCCGCTTCAGGGAAGGCTACGCAACGAGGATCTTCCATCATATCTTCGCTCACCTCTTCGCCGCGGTGCGCTGGCAGACAGTGCATAAAAAGTGCATCGGTGTGAGCAAGATCCATCAATTCAGGGCTAACCTGATAGCCGCGGAACTCGCGCTGACGCTGACGGCTCTCATCCTCTTGCCCCATTGATGCCCAAACATCAGTGACAACGAGATCAGACCCTTTGACGGCCTCTTCAGGGCTCTCAAACAGTGCGACGCGATCTGCGTTAGCCGCGACGAGATCAGCGTTGGGTGCGAAGTCGGCAGGGCAGGCAACGTTGAGTTTGAAATCGAACTGGCGTGCTGCGTTGATATAGGAGTGACACATGTTATTGCCGTCACCAACCCAAGTTACCGTCTTGCCTTTAATCGAACCGCGGAATTCGTAGTAGGTCTGCATGTCAGCTAGCAACTGACAAGGGTGGTAGTCATCTGTCAGCGCGTTAATTACGGGTACACGAGAGTGCTTTGCGAAGGTTTCAACGGTTTCGTGGCTGAATGTGCGAATCATCACCACATCGACCATGCTGGAGATGACTCGAGCGCTATCTTCAACGGGCTCACCGCGGCCAAGCTGTGTATCGCGCGGTGATAGGAACATTGCATGGCCGCCGAACTGGGCCATGCCGGCTTCAAAAGAGACGCGGGTGCGGGTAGAGGCTTTCTCGAAAATCATCGCCATAACGCGATTCTTCAAAGGCTCATATACTTCGCCCGCGTTGCGCATGCGCTTCAGTTCAACGGCGCGTTCAATAATACCCTGTAGTTCTGCAGGGGTCAGATCTAGCAGCGTCAGAAAATGTCTGGTGCTCATAAAATAAATAATCCGCCAGTACAATATGACTCGCGGTTCCCGTTGTTTTGTTAGGTTTAGTTCTGTTTAGAGGCAAATAGCTGTTTTACCAGATCGCTCACACGATCCACCAGCTCCGCTGCTTCCGCTTCAGAGATTGTTAGTGGTGGTAGCAGGCGGATAACCTTACCACCACCATTAATGTTTAGTAGCAACTGGTTGTCTAGCGCCAGTTTGCCAAGTTCTGTGATCGTTTCGCTAAATTGCACGCCAATCATCAAGCCTTTACCACGCACTTCAACAAGTTGAGACACGTCAGCCAATTTTTCACGCAGCGCTTGGCGAATCCACTCACCTCGCTCTGCTGCATTCTTGGCGAGGTTATCCGCCTTGATGGTATCAAACACCGCTAGCGCAGCGGCGCACACCAACGGGTTGCCGCCGTAGGTAGAACCATGTGAACCGGGGCCGAGCACTTTCGCAGCGTCGCCACGCGCCAGGCAGGCTCCGATGGGCATACCATTACCCAGCCCCTTCGCGGTACTCACAACATCCGGGGTGATCCCCTCTTGCTGGAATGCAAAGTAGCTGCCGGTACGCCCGTTGCCTGTCTGTACTTCATCTAGCATAAGTAGCCAGTTTTGCTGATCGCAGATCTCACGCAGCGCCTTCAGGTAGCCCGCTTTAGGTACATGTACGCCACCTTCGCCTTGGACCGGCTCAACTAGAACGGCTACTACACTCTGATTGTTCTCCGCCACTTTACGCACCGCCTCGATATCATCGAAAGGCACACGCACAAAGCCGCTGACCAGCGGCTCGAACCCCGCTTGAATGGCACGGTTGCCGGTCGCGCTTAGCGTCGCCAGCGTACGTCCGTGAAAAGACTGTTCCATAACGATGATGCTTGGGTTGGAGATGCCGCGCTCGTTCCCCCATTTGCGGGCGAGCTTAATCTGCGCTTCATTTGACTCAGCACCTGAGTTGCAGAAGTAGATCGCGTCCATTCCTGCTTCGGTGCAGAGTTTCTCGCCAAGCTCTTGCTGATGCTCAATCTCATAAAGATTGGAGGTGTGGAGCAGCTTCGCAGCTTGCTCGCAGATCGCTTTAGTCACGGCTGGATGAGCGTGGCCAAGGCCGGTAACCGCAATGCCGGTCAATGCATCCATGTAGCGTCGGCCCTCGGTATCGTATAACCAGATACCTTCACCGCGCTCAAACGCGACTGGAAAACGTGCGTAAGTGGGCATTACTGGACTCATGTTCATTGCGGGTTACTCTCCTCCATACTGCGCTGGACACAACGCAAAAAGGCAGCCGTAAAGCTGCCGCAAAGCGAGGATTGTAGGGACACAAGAAGAGTTTGGCAATGGTCTTGATGCACGGCGACTCTTGGGTAAAGTAACGCTAGGCGAGTCGCTTTAAAAAGGGGAGCGCAGTGGATGCTCCAAAGGACCCTAAACGGACGTAACTCTTGCCACCTATTTCCCGAGTTTTTTACTCAGATATCGGGTAAGATAGGCGCCATATTTTGCAATACCGTTTGAGGACTGGCTGTAATGAGCACGATTGATACAATTAAAGAGCAGATTGAGAACAACGCTATCCTTCTTTATATGAAGGGCACTCCTCGCTTCCCCCAGTGTGGTTTCTCTTCTCGCGCATCCGAGGCGCTTATCAACTGTGGCGAGCGTTTCGCGTTTGTTAATATTCTAGAAAACCCCGATATTCGCACCGAGCTTCCTAAGTTCGCTAACTGGCCAACCTTCCCACAGCTGTGGGTCAATGGTGAGTTGGTAGGCGGTTGCGACATCATCTGTGACATGGCGGAGTCTGGCGAGTTGAAAACGCTGGTCGCTGAAGCTGCTGCCGCCGCAGGTGACGCTGAAGCAGAGTAATCTGCACGCAACAAGAGATGCCCTGACCGATAGAGCCGCTCAGGGCATTTTTATCTTGGCTTTAAAACGTCTGCTGTGTTGTCCTACTCTTGCTCTTCGCGCGTTGCCAAAACAAGATCCCACCCACCAAGCTCCTTCCACTGATTGACTATTTGGCAGAAGAGTTCTGCTGTTTTAGTGGTGTCGTAAAGCGCTGAGTGTGCCTGTTTATTGTCAAAAGGTATTCCTGCGATTTCGCAAGCTTTTGCCAGAACCGTATGGCCGTAAGCGAGTCCAGCCAAGGTTGCTGTATCGAAGGTCGAGAAGGGGTGGAAGGGGTTGCGTTTTATATCTGCGCGGTCAGCTGCGCGACAGAGGAACGAGTGGTCGAAGTTAGCGTTGTGGCCGACGAGGATGGCGCGCTTGCAGTCATGTGCTTTTACCGCTTTACGGATCGGTTTGAAAATCCGCTCTAGTGCCATCACTTCAGGCTCCGCTTCGCGATCTGGGCTCCACGGGTCGATACCGGTAAATTCCAACGCAGAGGCTTCAAGGTTGGCGCCCTCGAACGGTTCTATATGAGCCTCAAATGACTGGTCTATCACCAGGTAACCCTCTTCATCCATCGTCAAGGTTACCGCCGCAAGTTCGAGCAGTGCGTCTGTCTGAGAGTTAAAGCCCGCTGTCTCAACGTCAATAACAACAGGGAGGTAACCGCGGAATCGGTCTGCCATCGGATGGCGCGCAGGGCTTGAAGACAAAAGAGATCCTTAGTGAGCTGGTTAGGTGCCGCTAAAGTGTACCAAATGATCACCGCGGGGACAGCATTTGTAAGGGGCTCGACTATATAAACGGTTAAAGAGATACTTATTCGTGCCGATAACCCGATAAACAGTGTTTTTGAGATACGCATTAATCTGTATGAAATCGCCAATTAAAGTCGCGCTGCTCGTTGCTGTTATGCTGCTTAGCTCGACGGCGCCTGCCGCCCTCTACCAGGTTCAGATTGACCAGTCGCAGTGGCAATTGCAAGCGTCCCCCTTCGCGTGTCGCTTGACGCATCAGGTGCCCGAATTTGGTGCGGCCGTGCTGGAGCAAGGTGCCGGTGAGTCGGTGCGATTCTGGCTTGAGCCGCTGCAGCCCGGATTGGTATCTGGAAATGCCAATTTTTACATTGCTGCCCCGGCTTGGCGTGCAAATCAGACGAGCCAAACCGTGGAGTCTCTTAAGATCGACGGTGCTATGCGAGAGCTGCGTTTATCGGAGCCGGGATCTGCCAAAGTGCTAGCCGCGCTTCGCTCGGGTCTACAGCCAACGCTGAGCGCTAGCGACCTCTCAGGTAGCGATGCGAAAGTATCGGTCTCTGCGGCAAATTTTGGGCCTGCATTCCTTGAATATTCAGAGTGCTTGTCACAGCTTCTACCCGTTAATTTCAATCAGATCGCACGTACGGCGATACTCTACCCGCCGGCGCAATGGGAGCTCTCGCAAGCGTCGCGCGCGCGCCTAGATTTGGTGAAAACCTATGTTGAGACTGACCCGCAAATTTCGAAGATATATGTCGATGGTCACTCGGATAATCAGGGGCGTCGACTGCTAAATCGTGACCTCTCCAAACGTCGGGCGGAGGAGGTTACGCGCTACCTGGTGCAGCTGGGTATCAGTGAAGATATGTTGGTGACGCGTTACCACGGTGAACGCTACCCCGTTGTGCCAAATGATTCAGCTGATAATCGAACGCGCAACCGTCGTGTGACTGTCCGGCTCGAGCGGACTGATTAAAACTCGAGCCTTACTAATGCCTTTGTCTCTGCTATACTTCGGCGCCATATTTTTTAGTTAACACGTTCGCGTGTTCGTCTTAGGTGTTGGAGTTTCAAAATGTCCGATATTAAAAAGGTTGTGCTGGCGTACTCAGGTGGTCTTGATACCTCTGTAATCGTGCGTTGGTTGCAGGATGAGTACAAGGCTGAAGTCGTCACCTTTACGGCTGACATCGGTCAGGGTGAAGAGGTCGAGCCTGCTCGCGCTAAGGCCGAGGCGCTAGGCGTTAAAGAGATCTACATCGAAGATCTGCGTGAAGAGTTTGTGCGCGACTATGTCTTCCCTATGTTTCGCGCCAACACCATCTACGAGGGCGAATACCTGCTGGGCACCTCAATTGCTCGCCCATTGATCGCCAAACGTCTAGTTGAGATCGCTAATGAAACCGGCGCGGATGCAATTTCGCACGGCGCTACGGGTAAGGGTAACGACCAGGTACGCTTCGAACTGGGTGCCTACGCGCTGAAACCCGGCGTACACGTTATCGCTCCATGGCGCGAGTGGGATCTGAACTCGCGTGAGAAGCTCATGGCTTATTGTGAAACGCACAATATTCCAGTCGACTTCTCCAACAAGAAGAAAAAATCTCCATATTCGATGGATGCTAACTTGCTACACATCTCTTACGAGGGTGGCATTCTGGAGGATCCTTGGGCGGAAGCTGAAGCAGACATGTGGCGTTGGTCTGTCTCTCCAGAGGAGGCGCCTGATCAGCCTACTTACCTAGAGTTGACCTACCGTAACGGCGATATCGTTGCTATCAACGGCGAAGAGATGAGCCCAGCCACAGTTTTAGCCTACTTGAATAAAGTTGGCGGCGAGAACGGGGTTGGCCGTCTTGATATCGTTGAAAACCGTTTCGTGGGTATGAAATCACGTGGCTGTTACGAGACTCCGGGGGGCACGATCATGCTTCCTGCGCACCGCGCAATTGAGTCAATCACGCTAGACCGCGAAGCGGCCCACCTCAAAGATGAGCTAATGCCACGCTACGCTAAGTTGATCTACAACGGCTTCTGGTGGTCAGAGGAGCGTAAGCTGCTCCAGACCCTGATTGATGAAAGCCAGAAGTACGTTAACGGTGAGGTGCGCGTTAAGCTCTACAAAGGTAACGTAACCATTGTTGGGCGTCGTTCAGAAGAGAGTCTGTTCGATGAGAGCATCGCAACCTTTGAAGATGATGCGGGTTCATACAACCAGAAAGATGCAGAGGGCTTCATCAAGCTCAACGCACTGCGTATGCGCATTGCTGCTAGCAAAGGTCGTAAGTTTGACTAATTAAATGTACTCTGAAAGCCCGCTTTGCCGACACAAGTCAGGGGAAGCGGGCTTTTTTATGCCTCGATTTTGCCGATTGGCGGCCGCTAAACTACCTTTATTAGTAGTCTCTAGGAATCTGCTAAATGTCTGAAACGGCAAAACAAACCTCTGTACTTATCGTCGACCACATGCTGGAGGACCTTCAGGCTCTGCGCACGATTATTGGTGTGCTTGGCTACAAACGGGTACAGGTGGCGTCGAGTGTAAATATGGCACTTAGCCTGTTTCGTGAAGAGGATTATGATCTCTGTTTTGTCTGCTATGACCTTGGACAGAATGAGAAAAATGGGCTGCAGTTGCTGCAGGAGTTGCAGCAGGAGGGCCTAAGGCGCTATCAGCAGTGTTTTGCCCTTATTGTAGATCAAGAGAAATCGGAGCTGCTCTTTGGTTCGCCAGAGAATGCTCCAGATACCTATGTTTCCAAACCCTTTGATCCGCACCGTATCCGGCAGCGCCTCGACAAGGTGATGCGAGTTAAAGCGAGCATCAAGCCGGTAGAGGCGCTGTTAGATAGAGGGCACTGGGATGAGGCACTTCAAACATCGCTAAAATTGGCACAGCTCTACCCCGGTTTGCGTGTCTTTTTAGAGCGCTCTCGTGGGCTACTATTGCTGCAGATGCGGCGATATCGGGAGGCTTTTGAGCTGTTCGAAGCGCTATTGCAGCAGAAAGATGAGAGTTGGGTACGTGTTGCTATGGCCATAGCGGCCTATGGTTGTGGCAACTTTAAAGAGGCGCGTGTCCAGCTAGACCACGTTATAAACCGTCAGTTGGTTTGTGTTGAGGCCTTCGTCTGGCGGTCTAGATTGCATCGCATTGAGGGGGAGTGGAATCAGGCGCTGTCACTGATGCGTCGGGCAGTGATGTTGCAGCCCACAGTTTCACTGTTGCAGTCTGATCTCGGTGAGTTGGCGAGCTTTAACGAGGAGTGGGCATTGGCTATTGAAGCGTTCAAAGCCTCCCTAAAATACGCGCGTTATTCGGCCTTTCAGACACCCGATGCCTACTTCGCTTTGGTCTACTCGCTGCTGCGTCAAGTGAAGTCCGGGTCTGGTATTTCGAAAGAGGCGCAAGCGGACGCGATTCGGACGATGGAGCAGGCGCAACGCGACTACATGGATGAGCCGGTCATTCAGTTTAAATCACGTCTCATCAGTGCTGAGGTATACCGTCTCGCCGGTGATACTGAACGTTCCAACTCTATGGCTAATTTAGCGCTCTCAGGTTTCAAGGCGTTGTCCTTGGATGACCAGGCGATGTGGTATGAACTGTTGATGGATTCGCTCGAGGAGACCCCGCAGGGGGCTGAGGCGGGTGAGTATAAACAGGAGCTTACCCGGCAGATGGCTAGTCTTACCTGGGGACGAGCTAATCTGAAGGGGATGATGGAGTTTCGCAAAGGCGAGCTAGAGAGCGCGCGCAAGCTCTTTCTGCGGGCTAGAAAGGAGTGTCCAGACAATCCGAGTATTGGGCTCAATTTAGTGCAAGTTGCACTCGAACTCTGTAAACGTTCGAATGGTGATCAGGTCCAGAGTTGGCTGTATGAGAGCGACGAGACGCTATATGAGATTCAGTTTGCCGCCCTGACCCAGCGCCAACAAGCGCGTTATAGAAGTCTATCTAAGCGGCTGACCCAGCAGGTTCAAACGCAGGTTTGAATTCGCTGGTTTAGGTGAAGATACTTGATCACCTTTGGAGCTGCCGACGTAACATTCGGACACTCCCCAATAGAGCGCTAGTTTTGAACCACATTCGTGCCCTGGTCTTCGATCTCGATGGAACCCTTGTAACTTCAAATCTCAACTTCTCCGCTATCCGCGCGGAGATAGGCTGTGCGGCTGATGAAGATGTACTGGAGTATTTGGAGCGTTTAGAGCCTGATGAGCGAGCGGAGGCGGAGTCTGTTATTCACCGTCATGAGGTGGAAGATGCGCTGCAGTCTGAGTGGATAGCAGGGGCACGCGAGTTCGTAAACGATTTGCGAGAGGCTAATTTTCCACTCGCAATCTTAACTCGTAACTCCGATTACTCGTCGCGTGTGAAAATTTCGCGTAATCAAATTCCGATTCCCTATTTGGTGACGCGTGAGAACTCCAAGCCCAAGCCCGATCCGCAAGCGCTCAATAGGATCGCCGCCAGCTTCTCTATAGCACCTGAGAAGGTGTTGATGGTGGGGGATTACAAATACGACTTGCAGGCCGGGCGCAACGCGGCAATGCCGACCTGTCTGGTTAACTTTGAGGGCACGCCAGATTATTTGCATCTAGCGGACTTCAGCTTCTCAACTGTGGCTGAACTTCACCGGGAGTTCTTTGCTAAACGCTAGTGCGACGGTAGCTCTAGCGCATCAGTAACACTATTGCTTCTGCTAAAAAATCTTATCATCTGAGAGTAGGAACTCATCCTCCTGCTCTGGTAAGCCTTTCTCTTTGCGCACCATTTTGCGCAACAGTTTGCGTTCAAGTAGTCGCTGTTGTGCCGCCTCAGGAAGGTCTGTAAATATCAGCGTACCGCGGTCGACAAGAACATCGATAAGGTCCTCGAGGATACGGATGCTGGCGCCGTCAAGCGCTTGCAGTTGACTGCTCGCAGTTAAGCTGGGATCAGCCATCTCCAAAAATTCGCGCAACTCAGGATCTTTAGGGTCAGCCGGCTCAGCGCCAATGGTTTTGGTCAGCGAGAGGCCAGTGACCTTACCTGTTTCATCTTTTATGACATACATGCCGGTAATCCTGAGCAAATAGTGAAATGTGTGACTATAGTTATTTTTAGTATTAACCTAGCACAGATTAAGGTCAATGAATGTCGTTCACGGAAGATCCTCTGCTCGGCTGTTTGGTGTCGCTGACACACCACTATCACAAGCCGTATTCGCCGGAAGTTCTGGTTGATGGATTACCTCTTGCACACAAACGTCTGACGCCCGATCTTTTTGTTCGGGCGGCAGAGCGCGCTTCGCTGGCCGCGAAAGTGTCGGAGCGTAAGCTCAATGATATTTCACCGCTCCTCTTTCCGGTTGTACTGCTGCTTACTGACTACTCCGCCGCAATACTACGCGAGAGAAAAGGCGACGAGTTCTTGCTGGAACAGCCCGAGTCGGGTGGCGTGATTAGTATAGATTTGGCGCAGCTACGTAAAATCTACACCGGCCACGTCATCTTTGTGCGTCCCGAGTATCAGATTGGTGATAACAGCTCACGCGAGCTTGATGGGCGTGAAGGTCACTGGTTCTGGAGCACACTCTGGCGCTCAGCGCCAATCTACAGAGATGTCCTGATAGCCAGCTTTCTGATAAACCTTTTTGTGCTGGCCAACCCCCTGTTCGTGATGAATGTATACGACCGCGTGGTGCCCAACGCCGCAGTTGATACACTTTGGGTGTTGGCTGCGGGTGTGGGTATCGTCTATCTGTTCGATTTTGGCCTGAAGATGTTGCGCAGCTATTTTCTGGAGGTTGCGGGCAAAAAATCCGATGTGCTGATCTCCTCTATGTTGTTCCGCAAAGTGGTCGGTCTGCGATATGACGCCATGCCGGGATCGGTGGGAGCCTTCTCCAGCAATTTGCGGGAGTTTGACTCGATTCGAAACTTCTTCAGCGCCGGTACCTTAGCTCTGTTGATCGACATACCTTTTATGCTGCTCTTCATTTTAGTGGTCAGTATTATCGGTGGGCCGCTTGTAATAATTCCTGCCGTAGCCATCCCGCTAATTTTTCTCTACTCAATGATTATTCGCCCATCACTACGCCGCTCGGTGGAGAAGACGTTTGCCTCTACGGCTCAGAAAAACGGTGCTTTGGTAGAGGCGTTGACGGCAATGGAGACCGTTAAGACTCAGAGAGCCGCGACCCCGCTTCTGACTAAGTGGGATGAGTCGGTAGGCTTTATCGCGCGCTGGAGCTTGAAAGCCCGCATGCTCTCCACGTCGGTTGCAACCTTTTCCGCCTCAGTGCAGCAGTTGTCTTCAGTAGCGCTGATCATTCTTGGTGTCTACATGATTATGCAGCAGGAGCTCTCTATGGGAGCTCTAATCGCTTGTAATATTCTGGTAGGTCGCGCCATAGCGCCAATGGCGCAGGTTGCGAGTTTGGTAATTCAGTACGAGCAGTCCGCCAAAGCGCTCCGCACATTGGATGAGATTATGAATCTGCCCGAGGAGCGTGAGAAGGGTAAGCACTATGTGCATCGCGATCGGCTTGAGGGCAGTATCGAGTTTAAAGAGGTGACCTTTGCCTACCCCGGCACAGAGCACGCTTCATTGAAGAGTGTTAGCTTCAAGATGAAGCCGGGTGAGCGCGTTGCGCTTATCGGTCGTATTGGTTCGGGTAAAAGTACCGTAGAGAAGTTGATAGCTGGGCTCTACAAGCCGCAGCAGGGAGCTATCACAATTGACGGGATCGATATTAATCAGATTGATCCGGTCGATCTGCGCCGCAATCTTGGATATGTGCCCCAAGATGTGCTGCTGTTCGCAGGAACCCTGCGTGAAAATATTCTGATCGGGATGCCATTTGCCTCCGACGAGCAGCTGTTACATGCTGCCAAGCTTGCCGGTGTTGATCAGTTTGCAAGCACTCATCCGTTGGGTTTCGATATGCCGGTGGGCGAGCGTGGTGCAGCGCTCTCCGGAGGTCAGCGACAAGCGGTTTCACTGGCGCGCGCTCTGCTCCATAATCCAAATTTGCTGGTACTTGATGAGCCGAGTAACTCTATGGATAACGCCAGTGAGGAGCAGCTTAAAGCGCACCTTGCTGACTACGTGAAAGGCAAGTCTTTGGTTTTGATCACCCATAAAGTTGCGCTACTGAGCCTAGTGGACCGCATAGTTGTTATAGATGGTGGTCAGGTAGTTGCTGATGGTCCAAAAGATACAGTGCTCGAAGCGCTGCGTCAGGGACGTCTGCAGGTGCGGAGGTAAGCCCATGTCAGATAGGAATCCGAAGCTTAAACCTGAAGATCTGGCGTATATTAACTCCGTTAATGAGGCTGTGTTAGAGAAGACACCTCGAGGTGCAAGTCTGCTGCTCTGGTGTATGGCGCTCTTTATTGGTGCCGCTATTAGTTGGGCTTATTGGGCCGAGCTTGATGAATTGGTGCGCGGTAACGGCGAGATTATCCCCTCAAGCCAGCTGCAAGTAGTGCAGAACCTAGAAGGGGGTATTGTCTCCGAAATTCTTGTTCGCGAGGGCGATCTAGTCGAGGCGGGTCAGGTTCTATTGCGCATCGAAGACAAGCGCTTCACCAGCTCAGTAAAAGAGAGTGAGGTGCGCGACTATGAGCTGCGGGCCAAATTGGCGCGCCTCAAGGCAGAGGCTGAAGGGGCTGAGTTCGTCCCTCCCGAAGGCTTTCCACCGCAGTACCTAGGGTTTATCACCGAAGAGATGAATTTGCTGCGCTCGCGTCAGGCTGAGTTAGACGCCAACCAGACGGTACTCTCAGAGCAACTCTCACAGCGTAGTCAGGAACTTGTCGAAGCAGAGTCTAGGCTTGAGCAGGTGCGCCGCTCCTACAACTTGCTGCTGCGAGAGCTAGAAATTACGCGTCCACTCTTAGCTGAAGGGGTAATATCCGAGGTGGAGTTCCTGCGCCTGCAGCGTCAAGTAAACGACTTGCGTGGCGAGCGCTCCTCGATCGAGCTGAGTCTGCCACGTATTCAGTCTGCGATAGAGGAGATTGCTGGTAAACAGGGTGAGATGGAGCTGCAGTTTCGTAACATTGCGCGAGCCGAGTACAACGAGCTGTTGGCAGAACGCACACGTCTAATCGAGGCGCTGAGTGGTATGCAAGACCGTATTCAGCGTACCGAAGTGCGTGCACCGGTTAAAGGAACGGTTAAAGAGCTGTTGATTAATACCATAGACGGCGTAGTTCGTCCGGGTGACCAGTTGCTTTCGATCGTGCCTTGGGAAGATAAGCTGCTTATTGAAGCACACATAAAGCCCTCAGATATTGGTCGGTTGCGCGTGGGTCAAACTGCTTCTGTTAAGGTAAGCGCCTACGATTTCGCCATCTATGGAGGCATAGACGCGTACCTCACCTTTATCTCTCCAAGTACATTTCTTACGGAGCAGAATGAGGCGTATTACCTCGTGAGGTTGGAGACTGACTCCCCCTACCTTGATGCCGAAAACGAAAAGTTGCCTCTAATCGCAGGTATGACTGTCAGTGTGGATGTTTTGACTGGCAAAAAGACGCTGCTGAACTATCTTTTAAAACCGATCATCCGTGCAAAATCCAATGCACTGACCGAGCCTTAGGAGTGTAGATAGGTCCATGGATCTGGCGCTATTTTCATTGAACGCTGGCTTGCTGAACCGTTGGCAGCACGCGCTCTCGAGTCATACATGCACAGCAATAAACTGGTCTGGCGTAGACGAGCTCCCTGATATGCAGCCGTTGCTGCTGCATTGGCAGTCGCTCACTGAGGAACAGCGCTCAGGTGTGCCTCAGATTGCGCAGCAGCGTGCTGTTGTGGTCCTTACGGATACGCCAAACAACCTTGAGGGCTCACAGCTGATTTTGTCGGGAGTAAGAGGCTATGCCAACTCCTATATTCACGAGAGCCTTCTACCGGGACTGGTTGGAGAGGTGCGCAAAGGTAACATTTGGGCAGTGCCGGAACTTCTGCAATCAATTCTAAAAGGTTTCTTACAAAGTCAACCCGCGCAGAGCGAAAAAGAGTACGATACCTCTACGCTAAGCGGGCGAGAAGCTGAAGTTTATGACGAGCTTATGAAGGGTTCAGGCAACAAAGAGATTGCTAGAAACCTCAATATTACCGAGCGAACCGTAAAGGCTCACGTTGCAGCTATATTAAGAAAGACCGGAGCACCAGACCGAGTCCATCTTATTGTACATGGCGTAAGTTAAATCTTGGTCTAAGCTGATAGATACCAGACTAGACTGGTTGGGGAAACTAGAACATGAAGAACAAAAGCTACTCCGCGCTAGCACTTGCAGTTCTGCTAGCTATGCCTGCGGTAGAGGCAGCAGGACTGCGTCAAAGTATCGCAGAGAGCATTGATGATAACCCTGTAGTGAAACGAGCGCTGAAGTCCTACCAAGCGGTGTCTGAAGAGGTACGCGCAGCCGAGGGTGGGTACTACCCAACCGTTGATGCGACGCTTGGTTACGGTTATGAGTGGACTAAGACGGGCACTAATTCAGATGAAGAGCTGAATCGCCGTGAGGTTAGACTCAACGTCAATCAGATGATCTTTGACGGCGGTGCCACAACCGCAGAGGTGGAACGCCAAGAGGCGCGTATGCGTTCAGCAATGGCCAATCTTCAAGATGTATCAGAGGATTACGTTCTCGAAGCAGGGCGAGCCTATTTGGAGCTACTGCGCCGCGAGCAGTTACTCAACTCGGCAAACGAGACGCTGCTCAACCATGTGCGCATTTATGAGCAGATTAAGCGCCGCTCTGAGTCCGGTATGGGGTCTCTCTCTGCCATTCAGCAGGCCGAGGGACGTTTGGCTCTGGCAGAGGTGAATGCGCTGGCTGCCGAAAACAATATGCGTGATGCCAAGGCAAACTATGAGCGTATCTACGGTATGGCACCGGAGGATAGTCTCGAACCGGTTGACGCGATGATTGCGCCGCTACCAGAAAGTTTGGATGCCGCGCACCAACAGACAACCGAAAGTCATCCCGTTATGGCTGTCGCTCAGGCTGATATCGAGGCCGCAATTTCTCAGCGTGAGGCAGCCGAGAGTCGCATGTATCCGCGCCTTGATCTCGAAATTGAGCGCCGTTGGGATGACAATCTAGATGGCCAGCCAGGTCCCAACGAGGATCTGACTGCGATGCTACGCCTACGCTACAACCTCTACAATGGTGGCGAAGACTCAGCTCGAATCCGTCGTTCGGAGCACCAGTTGGGTGAGGCTCAAGCGATTCAGCGTGACGCTCTGCGTCAAGCTCGTCAATCATTGGAGCTCTCCTGGAACGCCTATGAAATTCTGGGCCGCCAGATGGAGTTTCTCAGCGAGCACTTAAGTGCGAGTGAAAAAACGCGTGACGCTTATCAGAAGCAGTTCGATATAGGCCAGCGTACGCTACTTGACCTGCTAGATACCGAGAACGAGGTCTTCAGTGCGAGAAATCAGCTGGTGGAAGCTCAGATTGATCATCAAATAGCGCAGATGCGTGTGCTGAATGCGACGGGAAGTTTGATGAGTTCGTTAGAGATTCCATTGCCACAGCCTGTGGTCGAGGATGAAGATCCGGCGATGATGCCTGATGACTCGTCGCAGGAGGGTATGGATGGACAGATGGCCGAGCCCGGCGAAACGGCGAAAAGCTAGGCTTTTCAATTGCATCAGTGGGGGTGGGTATATAGAATTCACAAATCCCGACATCCACTTATGAAGGGTTGCTTACAGGCAACCCTTTTCTATTTTGGACCGCTGAGACATGAAAGCACACAAGATCACCCAAGCACCTATACCAATGCGCTGGGTGGGGCCTCTGAAGTTGAGCGGGCACCTGATTGACGAAAAGATCAGCGTCCCCCTAGCGACCTATGAAACCCCGCTCTGGCCTTCAGTCGGACGGGGCGCGCGTGTATCCAACCTATGTGAAGGCGGTATTAAGGTCAGTGTGCTAGATGAGCGTATGACACGCTCAATTCTGCTTGAAGCGCAAGATGCCTATACGGCACAGATGGCAATCAACTCTCTGCAGAGCCGCAAACCTGAACTCAATGAAGTGGTTGCGACTAGCAGCCGCTTTGCTCAGTTGATTGATATGCACTCTCAAGTAGTGGGTAATCTGATCTACTTGCGCCTAGAGTTCACCACAGGGGATGCCTCAGGTCACAATATGGTGACGAACGCGGCGGACAAGCTAATCCCTTGGATTCTGCAGCAATATCCCCAGCTGCGTTACAGCTCAATTTCGGCAAACTACTGCTCTGATAAGAAAGCGACCGCTGTGAACGGTATTCTTGGACGCGGTAAATACGTTGTCTGTGAGATTCTAATTCCCAGAGAGGTGTGCCAGCGCCGTCTCAGTACAACCCCTGAGAAGGTGGTTGATCTCAATATCAAAAAGAACCTAATCGGCACCCTAATGGCCGGTGGGATACGTTCTGCAAACGCCCACTTCGCCAACATGCTACTGGCCTTCTATCTGGCGACTGGACAGGATGCTGCCAACATAATTGAGGGCTCTCAGGGTGTTGTTCACGCTGAGGTTCGCGACGGAGATCTCTACTTCAGCTGCACACTGCCTAATTTGATCGTCGGTAGTGTTGGCAACGGCAAGGGGATCGATTTTGTCGAGGAGAACCTGCAGCGCTTAGGCTGCCGTGAAGATCGTGAAGCGGGTGCAAATGCTCGTCGGTTAGCCGCGATATGTGGCGCAACCGTCCTCTGTGGCGAACTTTCACTGCTGGCCGCGCAGACCAATCCGGGTGAGTTGATGGAAGCGCATCTGAAGTTGGAGCGTTGATGAGCGAGCCTACCAATAGCCGTAAAATTGAGCACATCAATGCGATCCTCAAAGATCCAGATACAGATCGCAATGCGCGCTACTTCGATAGAATTCATCTGACGCATCGCGCTCTGCCCGAACTCGATCTACAACAGATAGATACCTCAACGGAGTTTCTCGGCAAACGACTTAGCTTTCCACTACTGATCTCCTCGATGACTGGCGGTGATCATGAGTTGGTGCGCTGTGTTAACACCAATCTGGCGCTTGCGGCTGAACGAACCGGGGTGGCGTTGGCGGTTGGATCGCAGCGGGTAATGTTTACAGATGCGGCGGCTAAACAGAGTTTCGACCTCAGAAAACATGCTCCGACGGCGCTATTGCTGGGAAATATTGGTGCTGTGCAGCTCAATTACGGGTTCGCAGTAGAGCAGTGCCAACAGGCAGTAGATCTGCTCCAAGCGGATGGGCTATATCTGCATCTCAATCCGCTGCAAGAGGCAGTACAGCCTGAGGGCGATACCAACTTTGCTGGGATCAGCAAGCAGATCGCTTCGATCGTAAATGGCGTAAGTGTGCCTGTGCTGCTCAAAGAGGTGGGCTGCGGCCTATCTGTCGCCGACATAGAGTTGGGGCTAGAGGCAGGCGTGCGCTACTTTGATATCGCCGGTGCCGGCGGCACATCTTGGTCGCGCATTGAACATCACCGCAGAGATCAAGATGAGCTCGGATTAAAGTTCCAAGATTGGGGGTTGCCGACGCCGGTAGCACTGCAACAGGCGGCGCACCTAAGAGGGCGCGCAACCTTAGTCGCAAGCGGTGGTTTGCGGGATGGGATCGATATGGCGAAGTCTGTTATACTCGGCGCCTCTCTGTGCGGCGTGGCCGCGCCACTGCTGGCACCGGCGATGGAGTCGGCTGAAGCCGTGGTTGAAGCGATTGAGCGTCTGCGCCGTGAGTATCTGACAGCGATGTTCCTGCTGGGTGTTGCTAGTACACCAGAGCTGCAGGGTAAGAGTGCGTTAATAGTAGATATACGTTAAGTGTTAGACATAGGTTAAGGATCGCATTTTTAGAATGTCTGTAGGTATCGACGAGATCAGCTTTTACACATCAGGTCAGTATCTTGACCTGAAAACGCTGGCGCAGCATCAGGGAATCGACCCAAACAAATACTATGATGGTATTGGGCAGGAGAAGATGGCGATGGCCTCCCTGGACGAGGATGTCGTAACTCTCGCTGCCAATGCCGCGCTGCCTATCGTTGAGCGCGTGGGTACTGAGGCTATTGCTGCAGTACTGTTCGCCACCGAGACAGGCATCGACCAGTCCAAGGCTGCTGGCGTCTATGTACATCGTCTGCTGGGACTCAACTCCAACTGCCGTGTGGTAGAGCTGAAACAGGCGTGCTATAGCGCGACTGCCGCAATTCAGATGGCTTGTGCCATGGTTGCGCGCCAGCCTGCGCGACCGATATTGGTGATTGCTTCTGATGTCGCCCGCTATGACCTTGAGTCTCCCGGTGAAGCGACCCAAGGATGCGGCGCGGTGGCTATGTTGATCAGTGCTAACCCCCGAATTCTTGAGATAGCGCCTGAAGTTGGAAACCACACAGAAGATGTGATGGATTTTTGGCGTCCAAACTACCGGACTAACGCCTTAGTAGACGGTAAATACTCCACTAAAATCTACCTCAAATCACTGAAGCGCAGTTGGGAAAATTTCACCGAGCAGAGTAGCACCAGCTATACAGATCTCGACTACTTCTGCTACCACCTCCCATTCGGAAAGATGGCACAAAAGGCGCACTCTCATCTTGCGCGCGTCAACAAAAGCGGCCAGACCCCCGAAGAGTTGGAGCGTCAGATCGAACCGACCTTGATTTACAATCGGGCTATTGGAAACTCCTACACAGCGTCGATGTATATCGGACTCTGTTCATTACTAGAGAACAGCACCGAGGATCTGACGGATAAACGCATTGGCCTGTTCAGCTACGGCTCTGGTTGTGTGGCAGAGTTCTTCACTGCAAGGGTTCAAGCTGGGTATCAGCAAGCACTGTTGCCACAGAAACACCAAGCGCTGCTAGAAAATCGTAAAGAGCTCAGTTACGAGGAGTATATTGAACTCTACCACTATGCTAATCCTACGGATGGTGGTGAGCATCGATTGCCCCAGCAGACTCAGGGACGTTTTCGTCTAGCCGCTATCTCTGAGCACAAGCGCGAGTACATCTCAGTTTAAAAATGCAGGTCTAACATGCAGGTAGCCAGCGCTCCAGCTAAAGCGATCCTCTCGGGCGACCACTCTGCAGTATATGGCTGCCCGGCGCTGGTGATGGCGCTCGAGCAGCGCTTGAGCGTCCGTTACTACCCCGATACATTGCCGCGACTCTCTTGGCTAGCGCCAGACAAAGTGCATGAGATGGCGTTGGAGAAATTCTCGAGCCTTCGGCACCGTCTCGACAACGCCTTTGAGGCGTACCTTAAGGGTGAACGTTCTATCACCGAAATACTCAGCCGCCCAGCAGAGTTGGTCTTCTACACAGTCGAGATGGCGCATCTTCTCGGTGAGATAAAACAGCTCCCCCGAGGCAAGGTTGAGATAAGTTCAGACATACCTATAGGTGCTGGGATGGGCTCATCGGCAGCGCTGCTGGCTGCCTTGCTGACACTCTTTGCGAAGGCTGAAAATAGCGATGACCTCATTCGTCAGGTGCGCCATTGCGAGCGGCTACAGCATGGGCGTGGCTCATTGATGGATGCGGCGGCCGTCACCCTAGGCGGGCTGGTAAAACTGGAAAACGAGCGTGCCGAGCGCGTCAGCTTTGTGCCAACAGAGTTCGACGCAAACTGGTACTGGATTCACACCGGCACGCCTGAGGTCTCTACCGGGACCTGCGTCGATCAGGTGCGACGCAACTTCGCCAACTCTTCAATCTGGAGCGAATTTACGGCAGTAACCGAAGCGATGCACAGCCGTCTAGCACAGCAGCAGTCGATTGCCGATCTAATTAGTCAAAACCACCGACTGCTGAATCGAATTGGAGTGGTTCCGGCCCAGGTTGCTGCGCTCATCGAACGCGTGGAAGAGCGCGGTGGTGCGGCGAAGGTTTCAGGTGCCGGCACTGTAGTCGGCAATGCCGCAGGTCTGGTTATCGCCTATTTACCGCAACATACCCCGGCCGCGCTCAACCTCCCGCGGCACTATCGTTGGGGTGAGTTGAGAATCAGTAATCGAGGAGCCTGTCGCGATGAGTAGCATCCAATGATCCGTGTGAAGGTTCCGGGTAGCCTAATGCTGATGGGCGAGCACGCTGTGCTGCAAGGCGAGCTTGCGCTAGCACTGGCGGTTGCACGTTATATCGACGTGAAGCTGGTGGCGCGCGCTGACTCTGAGGTTGTGATTAGCTCATCGTTGGCACAGTACAGAGCCGCTCTGCACAACTTAACACCTGAACCCAAATTGAGTTTCGTCTTGAGCGCCATCGAGGAGCGGGTTGAACAGCTGCCTAGCGGTTTTGAGCTCAGCATCAACAGTGAGTTCTCCCACGAAGTGGGTTTGGGCTCATCTGCGGCTGTCACCGCAGGTGTGGTTGCGGCGCTGAGCCGCTTCTGCGGTGAACAGCTCGCTGCAGATGCTCTGTTTGAGCGTGCCCTGCGGGTTGTACACAGAGTCCAAGGTGGGCGTGGCTCGGGTACAGATTTAGTCGCAAGTATTTATGGTGGCTTAGTTGCTTATAGAGTTGAGCCGCGTGAGATTCGTAGGCTCAGCGGCTTGCCGCCCATCGATCTCTACTACGTTGGCTACAAGATGAAGACGCCGGAGGTGATCGCCCGGGTTGAGACTCTGGCTGCAAAAGCGCCTGGGCTCTACAGCGGTATCTACCGTCTTATGGGAGAGACCGCCGAAGCCGCTGAGGCTGCGATTCATCAGCAAGAGTGGGCCTTGCTTGGACAGTTAATGAATAGCTATGCCGGGCTTATGGATGCACTTGGCGTCTGCGACAAAGCGCTTGCCGATCTTCAGTATCAACTGCGAGATCAGGCTGATGTGCTGGGCGTAAAGATTTCCGGGTCGGGTCTTGGCGACTCAGTTATCTGTCTCGGTCAAGCGGCGCCGCAAGAGATAAACTATACCCATATCCCTGTGGAGATATCCCAGCAGGGTCTAACTATCGTGGATGAGCGTGATGGATAAGTTTGAACTGGTAAATAGAGTGCTTCCCCAGCCTCAGGCAGCCGAGGCTACGGATGAGCACTTTGCCCCGAGTAACATTGCGCTGTGCAAATACTGGGGGAAGCGTGACAGCGAGCTCAATTTGCCAATAAATCCCTCGCTCTCTGTCTCTTTAGCCCACTTGGGTACACGCACACGTGTTGAACCTATTGAGGGGCCCGCGGATGATGTCTGGCTCAATGGCCTGCAACTGCGAGCCGATACCCTCTTCGCTAAGCGTTTGAGTGGCTTTATTGATCTCTTTCGTCAAACCTCGCACCAGGCCTTTCGTATTGAGACGCGCAATAACATACCCACCGCTGCAGGTTTAGCCTCATCGGCCTCCGGCTTTGCGGCACTCACTTTGGCGCTGAATGACTCGCTAAAACTGGGTCTGGAGTCGTCGGCGCTCTCGATGCTTGCACGTCTTGGGAGTGGTAGCGCCTGTCGCTCGATCTACGAGGGCTTTGTAGAGTGGCATATGGGGCATCGCGACGATGGTGCAGACTCTCATGCACACCCTATAGATAGGCGTTGGGAGGGCCTCGCTATTGGTCTAATCAAAGTGGACGAAGGGGTTAAATCCGTCGACTCACGCTCCGGTATGGCACGTACGGTTGAGAGTTGCCACCTTTACCAGAGCTGGCCTCTGCAAGCCAATACAGATCTGATGAAACTGCACCAAGCGATTGAGTCGCAAGATTTTACTCTGCTCGGCAGCACCGCTGAGCAGAATGCGCTCTCTATGCACGCAACAATGATCGCCAGTTGGCCGCCACTGGTCTATTGGCAGCCCGACTCTCTCGCAGCGATGCAGAAGATCTGGGCGCTGCGTCAACAGGGGCTAGAGATCTATTTCACGATGGACGCGGGTCCCAACCTCAAGCTCTTGTTTCAGCAGCAAGATGCGACTGAGGTGTTGGCGCATTTTCCTGATCTTGAGATAGTCCTGCCTTTCGGTAGCTAGACCGGCATGATCGGTTTTGTGCTGACTCGTCAGCAGCGCGACACCGAGCGGGGTATTGAGCTCTGCTACTGGCTCTCGACTGCGGATGGACCGCTTGAGATCAGAGTGCCGGAGACCGAAGCGGTCTGCTTTGTTCGCGCTGAAGACCGCTCAGCCATAGAGAGCAGCCTCGATGATCTATCAGGTTGGCAACTCAAGCCCTTAAAACTAAGGAACCTCGCCGGTGAGCCGGTTGCCGGTCTCTACTGTCGGTCTCTAGCGCTCTATCGCGAGGCGATTGAGCGCCTTGCTGCTAACCGCATTGCACTGATGGAGGAGGATATTCGCCCCGCTGACCGCTACCTCATGGAGCGCTTCATTCGAACTGGGGCAGCGGTGCTACAGAGTGCGCAAGGCGCAGAGCTCAGACCTGCTAACTACACCCCCGCGTTGAAAAGTCTCTCCCTCGATATTGAGACGACACTCACGACCAATAAGATTCTCAGTATTGCCCTACAGATGGGCGAACAGGAGTTGGTATTGTTGAATGGACAGCACGTCGAGGCTGATTGGATCGAGTGCTTTACTGACGAGCGTTCCATGCTACTGCGCTTTGTAGAGGTACTGCGCAGCTGGGATCCGGATATCTTAATAGGTTGGGCCGTGATCGGTTTTGACCTACGGGTACTGCTGCGCCGGGCCAAGGAGCTTGGCTTGCGTCTCAATATCGGCCGTGACCAGGAGGGGCTCTTCGTAGAACAGGGGCAGACGGGCCGTTGGTTTGCGCGCATCGGTGGGCGAGTGGTGTTGGATGGTATAGAGGCGCTCAAAGCGGCTAGCTGGCAGTTTGAACGCTACGGATTGGAGTATGTGGCACAAGAGCTTCTTGGGCGGGGTAAGAAGATCGATCATCCCGAAGATCGAGGCGAAGAGATTCAGCGCCTCTACCGCGAGGAGCCTCTGGCATTGGCGCAATACAATCTAGAGGATTGCCGGCTTGTCTCCGATATTTTTGCCGCTGCAGGGCTATTGGACTATCTAGTAGAGCGCAACCGTTTAACTGGGCTTGCACTTGATAAGGTAGGCGGTTCCCAACAGGCGTTTGATAACCTCTATCTGCCCAAGTTGCATCGTGCCGGCTATGTTGCGCCAGAGTATGCCTCGGGGCGCGACGATCTTGAGGTTCCTGGCGGTTTTGTGATGGAGTCGGTTCCGGGCCTCTTCTCCAACGTTCTAGTGTTTGACTTCAAGTCGCTCTATCCCAGTATTATTCGTACGTTCAGCATCGACCCCCTAGGCCTAGCGCTGGCGCATGAGGTGGAGCCTGAACAGCGGGTGGAGGGCTTCTTCGAAGCTGAGTTCAATCCACAGGTAGCAATATTGCCGGGAATTATCACTGATCTCTGGCGAGCGCGTGATAGGGCTAAAGCGGAGGGCAATAGCGCTTTCTCACAGGCGATTAAGATTCAGATGAACGCCTGCTACGGCGTGCTGGGCTCACGTGTCTGCCGTTTTTTTGATCAACGCCTCTCGGGTGCTATCACGCTGCGTGGGCACGAGTTACTGCAGCGCACGGCTGAATACATAGAGCAGCAGCGCGGGCACCGCGTAATCTATGGTGACACGGACTCGGTGTTTGTCTGGCTTGGAGACGACTGGAATAGTAGCGATACTCCCGCCTACGGGCGTGCGCTTGCGGCCGAGGTAAACGCCTGGCTAAGCCGAGCTTTGAAGTCTGAGTATGGGGTTGATAGTGCGTTGGAGCTGCAGTTTGAGAGCGAGTTTAGCCGCTTTCTGATGCCCACCATGCGGCACTCTGATAAGGGCAGTAAGAAGCGTTACGCCGGTTTGAAACGAGTAGGGGAGTCAAGTGAGCTGGTCTTTAAGGGGCTCGAATCTGTGCGCACTGATTGGACGGCCGCTGCTCGCGAGTTTCAGCAGAATCTCTATCAGCGGGTATTTACTAACCAGCCTTGGGAGGGCTATCTACGAGATTTTGTCGCCTCAGTTTATGCGGGAGAGCGTGATGATGCCTTGCTTTATCGCAAATCTTTGCGTCGCTCGTTAGAGGCTTACAACGCCTCCAACCCGCCGCACGTAAAAGCGGCGCGTAAACTGCAGAGCTATCTGCGCGAGCGGAGTCTGCCATCTCAAATGGGGCGTGGTGATCGAATTGAGTACTGGATTACCGTACAAGGACCCGAACCTAGAGTATGTGCGCGTTCTGCGATCGACTATCAGCACTATATCGATAAGCAACTGCGACCCGTCGCCGATAGTCTGCTACCCTTTTTGGGTGTCCATTTCGATCAGCTAATAGCGCCGCAGATTGATCTGTTCTCCTAAGGAAACAAGCATGAGTAACCGCTCCAAAATGGCCCGTCTCTCAGCACATCTGACTTGGATCGCGGGGTTGGCGCTGCTGACACTGTTTTTCGACGCCTGGCTCGAGCAGAAGAACAACCCCAACGCCTACCTGTCCGCCGCTATGAGTGGTTCCGAGGTCGTTTTAGCGTCGGATGGTCGTGGCCACTATACAGCACCCGGGCGAATTAATGAGACGCCGGTGCGGTTTATTGTAGACACGGGAGCAACCTACGTTTCGTTGTCCTCATCCCTAGCGCAGGAGTTAGGTTTGGCTTCGCAGGGGAAAGGGTTCGCCGAAACCGCCAATGGACGGGTAAGCGTCGATTACACGCTATTGGATAGCGTACGCCTCGGTGGGATAGAGATGCAGAATGTAGAGGCGCTGATTACGCCAGGTATGGCGGGTGATTCCGTTCTACTGGGGATGAGCTTTTTGCAACATCTGCAGTTGAGTCAACACAAGGGTGTGCTGACACTCAGAGTCCCCTGACTCGCTCAGTTGAAGCCGCTGGAGCCAAAGAGTAGCGATTTCGCTACAGGGCTATATAGCGGTACATCGCTGCATCGGAGAGAGTCAGGAGTACATCGTGATTCACAACAATGGAGTACGCTCAGCAGAGGGGAGCCTTAGAGATCGCCTTTAATGACTACATCATCAGCGCAGACCGACTGGATATCGCGATGGCCTATAAATGCCATAGTGAGTTCCGCCTCTTCGTGGAAGATCTCAAGCATTCGCGTCACTCCCGCTTTACCCATAGCGCCAAGGCCATAAACCATAGGGCGACCGACCAAGACCCCTTTTGCACCGAGCGCGCGGGCACGAATGACATCCTGTCCCGAGCGAATTCCGCCGTCGAGCCAAACCTCAATTTGATCTCCAACCGCATCAATAATCTCAGGTAGAGCGCTGATTGATGAGCGTGCGCCGTCCAGCTGGCGTCCACCGTGGTTTGAGACCACAATCGCATCCGCGCCAAGCTCGACACACCTGCGCGCGTCATCGGCCTCCATGATCCCTTTGATGATCAGTGGGCCATCCCACGCTTCCCGGAAAAACTTTAGGTCGTCCCAATTGAGGTTGGGATCGAAGGATCCTGCCGTCCACTTCATCAGGTCGTTCATGTCGTCAACACCTGTTGCGCAACCTTGAATGTTACCGAACTCACGGTTTTTGGTGCCCAGCATACCGAAGGCCCAGCGTGGACGACGCGAGATATCAAGGATATTGGGGAGCGTGAGTCGCGGTGGTGCTGTCATACCGTTGCGGTGATCAGCATGGCGTTTTCCGATTATCTGTAGGTCGAGTGTCACAACGAGTGCTGAGCAGTTAGCGGCTTTCGCACGCTCAATCAGCTTCTTAGTAAATTCTCTATCCTTCTGCACATACAGCTGAAACCAGAACGGCTTAGTAGTCGCAGCTGCCACCGCTTCTATGGAGCAGATACTCATCGTTGAAAGGGTGAAAGGAACGCCAAACTCTTCAGCAGCCTGTGCTGCTTTGATTTCACCATCAGGGTGTTGCATGCCTAGCAGCCCTACCGGAGCCATCGCGACGGGCATCTTAACCTCTTGCCCAGCCATCTGTGTTGCGAGTGTGCGAGGTGCAAGGTCTCGCGCTACACGCTGGCGAAAGAGGATCTTCTGAAAGTCAGATTTATTCATAGCCAGCGTCTGCTGCGTCCAAGAGCCCGATTCGCAGTAGCCCTGAAACATCTTAGGTACACGTTTGTGGTAGAGCTTCTGCAGATCTGTAAGTTCGCAAATCACGGACATCGTCGAGGATCCTCTTTAGGTGTTGATGCGTATCTAGAACCGCAGAGTAAATTTAACTCCAAGTTTTGGAGTTATAATCTATCAACTGGACTGACCAAAATTAAGCCGATGAATTCGAAGACGGATGCACTCTACAGGACGTTAATCCACCCGCTTGCTGCGGGAGAGGTTGCGCCGGGCCAGCGTCTTCCGTCCGAGCGAGAATTGGCAAAGGCACATGGTGTTTCGCGTGACACCATAAACCGAACGCTTACTCAGCTTGAAGCTGACGGTCTCTTGTTACGTTCGGCTGGGCGACGTGCGACCTACGCAAATCCTTTTTTGCCAATATTTGAAGGGCTGACGTTGGAGCTCAATCCCAGCCTGGATGATTTGAGAGCGATGCTGGCACTGCGAGCAGAGCTAGAAGCCCAAGCAGCTTTCTACTGCGCCCAGCGTGCCTCCGATGAGGAGCTTGAGGCAATTGCTAATGAATATGTGCAGATGCGAAAGCGAGGTCAGGGGGATACCACGCTATCGAAGGCCAAGGCTGACCTGCGTTTCCACACACTTATTGCGGAATCGAGCCACCACTTGGGGGTCTCAGCCTTGAGTCAAATTTTCTATGCCCGCTTCTTCAATGCGATCTACCTGGTATTAGACCACACGCTGAAGCGCCATGGGCGCTATCCTGAACGCATCGGTGTGCAGCACAACCTTATCTACAGTGCACTGATGGCTCGCAATGCAGAGGAGGCGGCTCACCAGGCTCGTGAGCACGTACTCTATACCCGCTCTATGATGAAGAGTGGCGAGCCACTCTCTGTTTAATATTCTCCGTTCGTGAACTTTATGAACTTTATGTGCAGAAGGTTTTGAAAAGCCTTTAAGCGCGAAAACTTGGTTATAAAAAGTTGAGTTCTTAGAGTAGTGGCAGCTACAGGACTGTAGCGACACTGTCACATTCGGAGATAAGAATAATGAAACTTTCTAAATTGAAACTGATGGTCGCCGGCGCGACTCTCTCCATCGCTGCATCTTCAAGCTTTGCTGCTGAGTGTATCGCTCCTGCTAACCCTGGCGGTGGTTGGGACTTCACTTGTCGTCAGATCGGTAAAATAATGCACGACATCGGCGCTGTAGCTGATCCAATCCAGGTGACTAATATGGCCGGTGCTGGTGGTGGTCTGGCATACGCTCACGTTGTGAACGAGCGCAACGATGACGAAGATGTGATCGTCGCCGCCTCTACCGCGACTGCAACCCGTTTGGCGCAGAATGCTTACTCTGGCATGACCTCAGACCAGGTTCGCTTTCTCGGTGCTATCGGTGCTGATCCCGGTGTGATCGTTGTTGCTAAAGACTCCCCATACCAGACTCTGAACGAGCTGTTAGATGATGTTATTGCTAACCCAAGCAAGCACGCGTTCGCGGGCGGTTCTGCTGCAGGCGGCTACGACCATTTGAAGGTGCTGATGGCGCTGAAACGTAAGGGTTTCACTGACATCCGTAAAGTTAAGTACATCGCTGTTGATGGTGACGCGGATGCGATCACTCAGACTGTCGGTGGCTTCACGTCTGCGATGACTGGCGACATCTCTGGTGTCGTAAGTTTCATCAAGAACGGTGACGTTCGCGTACTGGCTTCGTTCACCGACGAGCGCATCGAAATCCCAGGTTTGAACGTTGAGATTCCAACTGCAAAAGAGCAGGGTATCGACGTTGTAGCGGTTAACTGGCGCGGTCTCTACACGCCAAAAGGCGCTTCAGAAGCTTCTTACCAGAAGTGGTCTGACGCTCTCGCACAGGTTGCTGCCTCTAAGGAGTGGGCGGATGCAATGGAAGCCAATGGTCTGGTGAAGTTCACTAAAGTGGGCCCTGACTTCCAGAGCTACTTGAACGGCGTGATGCAGGAAGTTCAGGACATGTCTAAAGAGCTGGGTGTTCTCAAGTAATGACTGATCGCATAACAGGCTTTATTGTCGTTGTGCTGGCGCTCGCGTATTTCGCGGGCGCCACTACTTTGTCAGAGCCATTCTTTGCTGATCCTCTAGGTCCCAAAGCCTTTCCTATGGGTATCGCAGCTGTAGCGATTATCTGTGGTCTGGTTCTGATCATGAAACCTGATGAGGAGCCAGCTTGGCCGGGTCTAACGACTCTGCTTCATCTCGGCTATGCAGTAGTAGCATTAGTGCTTTACGCCTATGGCCTGAAACCGCTTGGTTTCCTTGTATCAACGGCACTCGTAGGTACAGCAATCTCCTACCTAATCAGTCCTAAGATTCGCACATCGGTGCTGACTGGGATTGGTATGTCGGCGGGTCTGTTCCTGTTGTTTAAATTCGTCTTTGGTTTGAGTCTTTTCGCGTTTCCGCGATGGCTCATGGGGTAAGGCTCATGGATCTGTTTGCCAATCTGGCACTGGGCTTTGATGTTGCCCTAACGCCATTTACGCTGGCCCTCGCTGTGGCCGGTTGTATCATTGGAACAATGGTTGGTTCGCTACCGGGTCTTGGCCCATCAAACGGTGTAGCGATACTCATACCGTTGACCTTCTCTTTCGGATTGGATGCAACTCAAGCACTGGTATTGATGACCAGTGTCTACTATGGCGCCATGTATGGCGGCCGCATCTCTTCAATTTTGCTCAACATACCCGGTGACGAGCCGGCCATGATGACCTGTCTTGACGGTTATCCAATGGCTAAAAAAGGCCGGGCTGGTGACGCGTTGGTGCTCTCAGGTGTTGCCTCATTCGTCGGTGCATTGTTAGCGACTATCGGGCTGATGTTGCTCTC